>Ga0210091_1000016_pt1 | contig 16575 bp, 22 predicted proteins | sample WestPond_Cattail_5_FD_185581 | JGI IMG/M metagenome (GOLD analysis project Ga0210091, IMG submission 185581) | Wetland microbial communities from the San Francisco Bay, California, USA, that impact long-term carbon sequestration -... | ecosystem: Environmental > Aquatic > Marine > Wetlands ... | reverse complement strand
TCCCTCTGGCTGCCGTTGCTCCTTCATTTTATCTGTGTGTTCATTGTTGCCTGCTCCCTGAAAATCTGGGGGAAAAAAGGATATATTCCCGGCATTGCCATCGCTGTGGTTGTGCACTGCCTCTATAATCTCTATTTCATTCTGAGGTGGATTGGATGAAACAAAAACACCTGTCTATTATTGCAAAAAAGGAGTTCCGGGGGCTTTTGAACGAAAGGACGATCCTCCTTGCAGTCCTGCTCCAGCTCTTCATCGCCATGTTCTCATCATTCCTGATGGTGGGGCTTACATCGATGTATGACCCGTCTTCGCTCTCGAAATATTCAAGTTCACGGTATAGTATTGCCTATGCCGGGAATGACTCGCAATTACTCACCAATCTCCAGACAAGCAAGGATTTCCGTGTCTACCAGATGGATCTTTCTACAGCTGTAGCAGCACTCAAAGAGCGCAAACTGGCCGCTGTTATCTATGTGCCCGATACGCAGCCAGACGCACAGGCGCCAGTCAAGATAACACTCTATACCCTGCAAAACGATCTCCAGACTGCTATCGTCGAAGTAAAACTCAGGGATATTTTCCTGAAATATGAACAGGATCTGCGACAGATCCGTGCAGACCGGTTAAAGCAGGAAATTGTCCAGATTCAAATCCCTAAAACGGGCGGTGGCGGGGACTTCTACGAATTTGTTTACGGCCTGCTGATCCCACTCCTCGTTTTCATGCCAGCTATCATCGCATCGGCACTTGTCATCGACCTGATCACAGAAGAATACCAGCACGAAACGCTGGAAACCCTTATTTCAACGCCGGTCACATTTGTGGAGATGGTCTGGGGGAAAGTGATTGCCTGCGAGGTGCTCGTGCCCATCCAGGCAGGTGCATGGCTCGTTCTCCTGATGATCAACGGTATCGTGATCCTGAATTCAGGATTGATCCTGCTCCAGGTTACCGTAACTTCGCTTATCCTGATCCTGCTTGGAGCTCTCACGGCACTGCATTACCGCGAACGTACTGCTGCACAGTTCATCTTTTCCACGGCTCTGGTAGTTGTTATCCTGTTTGCCCTTGCTTTGCCATCAAATCCTCTTAACCTGCTGACACGATTAGCTATAGGAACAGCTGGTGGGGAACAGTGGCTTGTTCTCGGTATCACAATGGCTATTGTTGTTGTTCTTTGTTTTATAACGCAATGGTATGCAGAAAAAATCGGAAAAACTCACCAGACAGGGTAAGATTTGAAAAAAAATGAACGGATCTTTTAGTAATAAGGCAATACAAGTGGTTTATCAAAAATCCTGTAGGTTTTTCCTGAGCTCGTGAGGAAAACCACAACCTGGTCAGTGCCCCTGGTACCAGCCATAACCAGCTCGTCGCCACGACGTGGCTTTCTTGTTTTGTCGTTTAAGTACTGCTCTTCAACCTGTCCATCAGAACGGGTAACCCGCATCATAATATTCTGGACGAACATCTCTCCTTCGCCGCCATTATAGAGCAGGTGGATAGTGGCGTCAGGACGCTGTTTTTCGATATGGATGTTAACATTTTGTCCTGCAGGCAGGGTTTCAATTGCAACTGGTGTTGACACCACCGTTGAAGTAGAGGAAGACGCGGACGTGATCGTGGGAAGTGTGGTAACGGTTGTTTCAAGAGGTTTTATCTCTGCCTGCGTCGGGCTGGTACAACCGGCAGAGAGCGCACAGAGCACAAGCCCGAGTGCGGCTATCAGTGTCATAGTGTATTTCATAGAGAAAGCTTTAATTTTTTTTATATTTCTGATTTGCGCTCTTCAATCGTGCAGAAAGGTGTTTGCCCGAATATAATGGATTTTTCTGGCAGTTGGCAGATTTCGGGCAATAAAAAAGAATGAAATGACAGAAAAGAACAGTTAAATTAAAAAGGACACCCGGATTAACTTTACATATCAGGAGTAAAAGGGAATGTTCTGTCCAAAATGTGGAAAAGAGACTGATGCTTTAGGAAAATTCTGTCAATGGTGCGGGTCGGATATTGTGGCGAACCCGGTAACACCCATCGCCACTCCTGAAGAGGTGGAGGGGCCCGATGTAGGGATATATGCCGGCCTTGGCAGGAGATTTATTGCCTGGATTGTTGATACAGTCCTGATTCTCCTTATTGGGATAATTGTAATTACATTTTTTTCCCTGACAAACGGGTTAAGATATGCATACTACCTCCTGGTTCACCGGGCACCGATCGATGCTCTTACAGAAGCAGGAACTGTTGATGCAGCGGTTTTGCCGATTATTACAGCACTGGGGGTTCTCATCATTCTTATTCCCTGGCTCTACTATGCCGGCTTTGAATCTTCACGCAGTCAGGCAACGCCAGGTAAATTGCTGATGAGTATTATGGTGACTGACCTTGAGGGGAACAGACCTACCTTTGCTCGCGCTACACTTCGTCAATTTGCAAAAATCATCTCCGCACTGATCTTCTTTATTGGATTCCTCATGATAGGGCTTACCGAGAAACGTCAGGGGCTCCACGACAAGATTGCCGGTTGTCTGGTGCTCCTGCAGGAATAAAGAACTCTTTTTTTTTAAAAAAAAATTTTAAAAATACGTCACTTTGCAATAAAATTACAGGGAAAAAGGATATTACCGGTATTTGATCTTCATCCAGAGTAAGAACAGAACCAGACCAAAGGTGATGATATTTGCTGCTATGATGGGAAAGGAGTTTATCCAGATCCCATACGCTGTCCACAGGAGCATTCCTGCTGCAAAGAGGAGAAGCATTGCAAGCGAGAAATCCTTGGTCTCTTTGAGTTTCCAGGTACGGATAACCTGCGGGACGAATGAGATAGTAGTAAGGGTTCCGGCAAGATAGCCGACAAGAACAACGATATCCATAGAAATTCTCCAGTATAAGTATCCCTGTAATAATTTAAAACGGCAGGGGGATCCTTTTAATCGGATACCGTTCATATCCCGGATATTCTTTTTCACCCTCGTGATTGCCCGCAATAATTTTCACAGGAGATCTCCGGTTCAAACGGGTGATATGAAGGTAAAAGCCAAGCGTATGTGCAGGGCGAAAGTGATATAAAAAAACTCACAGAAAAGAAAAGGCCAGGGCCGAGATTCGAACCCGGGTCGGAGGATCCACAGTCCTCTAGGATAACCAACTACCCCACCCTGGCAAATGTCCCTTTTACATTTGCACCGGTCTCTGATTAATGTATCCTTGCAGATCCATCGCCGGAAGGGTATACCAAGGTTCGTTCGTGCAGGAACGGCAACCATGGATAATAAGTGATTATTAATAGGGTCAGGTGTCCATTACATATCAGGTGGCTCTGAACGCAATTCCTGGAATTTGAGGCGCGGCACATCATTTGATTGTGCACCGGGAATTGGGGATTTTTCTTCTGAATCAGAGCGGGAATGGGGGGCTTGGAATATGGCGGAGAACCCGAAGATCAGGACGCCTATTGTCTGCGTTATGGGGCATGTTGATCACGGGAAGACCTCTCTTTTGGACCGTATACGCGGATCCTCTGTTGTCAGTTCCGAAGTAGGTGCTATTACCCAGCACATCGGAGCGACGATTGTCCCTATAGAGGCGATCCGATCCATGAGTGGGACCATGGGGAAATCCATCAACATCCCCGGGTTGCTATTCATCGACACCCCGGGGCATCACGCGTTTACCACCCTGCGTGCACGCGGCGGGGCATTAGCTGACATGGCAATCCTTGTAGTCGATATCAGTCAGGGGTTCCAACCCCAGACAATAGAAGCACTTCAGATCCTACGGAACTGCCGGACACCATTTGTCGTTGCCGCCACCAAGATTGATCGGATCCATGGCTGGCGGGTATTCGAAAATGAGTCGTTCCTTACATCTTTTGCCAAGCAAAACGACCGGGTGAAAGGGGATGTTGAGAACAAGACCTACGAAATCGTTGGCAAGCTTGCTGAGCTTGAATTCTCTGCAGACCGGTTCGATCGGGTATCTGATTTCAAGCGCAACCTGGCAATTGTGCCGGTCAGTGCCCATACCGGTGAAGGCATTTCAGATCTTCTGCTGGTGATGATCGGGCTTGCCCAGCGTTATATGGGAGAGGAACTTGCACTTCTTGTCGAAGGTCCGGGCGCTGGTACCGTACTTGAAGTTAAGGAAGAAAGAGGACTTGGAACTACGCTTGACGTGATCCTGTATGACGGGACGCTTGCGATTGGTGATGAAATTGCAGTTGCCACACAGGATGATGTTGTGGTGACGAAAGTGCGGTCGCTCTTAAAGCCCCGCCCCATGAAAGAGATTCTCGTTGAAGACCGGTTCGATCGGGTAAAGTCAGTGGCTGCAGCGGCCGGGATCAAGGTCACCGCTCCGAATCTCGAGAACGTGATTGCAGGGTCGCCATTTTTTGTAATCCGTGGCAACAGGGAAGAGCTCGAAGCAAAGATAAAAAAAGAGATGACTGAGATTCACGTCAAGCTTGCTGAAGAAGGTATCGTAATTAAGGCAGATACAATCGGGGCTCTGGAGGCGCTCTGTAAGGAACTTGAGGGAAAAGGTATCGGCGTAATGCGGGCAGAGGTCGGGCCGGTGAGCCGGCACGACCTGATAGATACTGAAACTATCAAAAACCCGGTATTTCGCGTGCTTCTCTCGTTTAATACCCAGATCCTTCCTGACGCTTCTGATATGATCAAAAACCCCCTGTATACGCAGGTAAAAGTGTTTGAGGGAAGAGTAATCTACCAGCTGATCGACCAGTATCTTGCGTGGCGTGACGAGCAGAAACGGCTCCTGGAAAAGCAGCGTTTTGAGCACATTGTGATGCCGGCAAAAATCCGTCTCCTACCCGATTGTGTATTCCGGCAAAGCAACCCTGCGGTTGTCGGAGTGCGGGTGCTTGGCGGGAAGCTGCGTAATGATGTTAACCTGATAAAAACTGACGGGAAGAAAGTAGGGCATCTCAAATCCATGCAGCTCCGCCAGGAATCCATCCGCGAAGCGGATGCCGGACTTGAAGTCGCGATCTCGATTGAGGGAGTAACCGTAGGACGGCAGCTGAACGTGGGGGATGATCTCTTCGTAGACCTACCGGAGCGTCATGTGAAAGTTCTCGAGCGCGAGATGCTCAAAACGCTGAACGTGAGCACACAGGAAATTCTTGGTGAGTTCACTACGATGAAGCGGAAAAGTGAACCCTTCTGGGGGAAATAACCATAGAGATCCTTACCATAGACGCGAGGATTTAATAGCGTACCAGTATAATAAAATGGGTACTTCTCATGTGTAGGCATAATTGCCGGCAGCCCAGAGACGTGAAAAAATCCAATACCTGGGTTTTTTGATGAAAATCAATACGGAGCATAAAAGATGGTTGAGTTAAAAATCGTCGTATCAGACCCAAAAACCGGTCGCGCTTATAATGTGGACGCAAGTGGCGGCGCAGCAGGCGCAATCGTGGGCAAACGTATCGGAGAGGAAATCGACGCAGGTGCAATGGGACTTGCAGGCTATAAAATCCTGATCACCGGTGCATCTGATCGGACCGGAATACCCGCAAAAAAGAGCCTGCCGGGTGCAGGCCGAAAAAAACTGCTCATGACAGCGGGTGTCGGGTTCCATCCGACTATGGAGGGAGAGCGACGGAGAAAAACGATCCGGTCAAACGAGATAACCGCTGACTTCGTACAGATAAATGCCCGCGTAACCACCTATGGTGACAAAACCCTGGAAGAACTCTTCCCCAAGGTCGAGGGAGAGAAAGCAGAGAAAAAGGCAAAAGCCGGCAGAAGATAATATATCCTTTTTTTTTGTTTTTTTTTAGTTTTGTTCTGCCGTTTTAAGCAAATAAAAAAGAGAGAAGATCATTAGATTTTATAGGTAATGCTGGCAATGCCATACGGCGTTGAATTCTTCGCAGATACTAATGATTTCCCGTTTTGAAAGAGCTCAACAGTGATTTCATGCTTTGTTGATCCATCATCTTTTTTGAAGGTTGCCGAAACGTTTCCCGTCGCATTGGTAATTTCATAGAGTTTAACACCGGAATTTGGAGTGGGTTTTATCATCACATTATTGACGCCATACGTGCCAGAAAAGCCACCAAGATAACTGACTTTGACAAACACTCCGGTAACAGGAATGGTAACCTGTGTTGTTGGCTTAACGGTCAGATTACCGGATACCTGCGTCTGTTGGGCACTGGATCCTGTCGGCTTGGTAGTTACCTGTGGCGTAGATTGCTGACTTGTGCAACCACTTATTAGTGCAATTCCTACCAGGGACAGAACTACTAAGACCACTATCCATTTTCTAATCATAAAGATCCCTCTTTGAAAATACGTTCAGCAATATGCAAATGTTGTTCCACAGATCCGTTCTGTTTCTCGTCATAAAGATACCTCATCATACTTGTCTGGAGATATATAAGAAATAAATGGGCGAAATACTTTGTTGTTACAAGTCCGATTTTTTGCATCCTGTTACAGGTTAAAAAATCAGATACCGTAACAGGAATTACCCTTTTTTTACGCTCGCTATGAGCGCTTCTCTTAAATCCTTGAAAGGGACGTTGTATTTTTTTGCAAGCAGAACCAGTGCTGCCGCCGGGAGAAGATTACCATCAAACCGCTCTTTGATGATCCGGTTCATTTCGGAAACGACTTCGGTCTCCTTCATCCCATGCGCTTGTGCAATCCTGCCAATAAGTTCCTGCGATGGTTCATTGCGCTCAAAAATTGAAGAAGTAGGTTTGAATCCAACGGGAATGATAATCTCATTGATGTCAAAGCGGGGAGAGAAAACACCATTCAACTGACCGATAAGTCCGTCTTCTTCTGCCCGCTGGAGTAGCAGATTCGCCTGCTCAGTGCTCATCCACTTACGATCAAGAGCGTAATAATAGACCAGCTCATTCTTTCTCATCCCGGTTTTCCGGGTGTGTTTGAAAGGCGCTGCAACGGTGATTCGGATCGTCACTTTGAGGCACCCAGAATGATATTTTTCAGGTCCAGCGCGTCCAGTCCTTCGCCCCGCCCTTCTTTTGAAATATCAATGTCGGTCCTTGACACCTGATCGGTCAGTCTGATATAGAAAACGTCATTTGCGATCGGAACCTTTCCACCACCGCGAAGTGCGAGCGCGAGCAAAGATACCTGCATATCAACAGCTTCTGTTATCACACCGGGTCGTAATGCATCCGGTGTAATGTCCCCAAATGTCGCCCTGTCGACAGCAATCTTCACCTTTGTCTTTACTTTCACCAGTTCCTTTCCGGTCGTCTTGGTGGACTCTGCATTATCAAGGGCGGCAATATATTTCAGCGTCTCGTTAAATGGCATTCCCATTGCAAATGACAGGTCCACCCGCTGAGGGAATCGATAATAGATCCTTCGCATAGTTAGACTATGTGCAGGTCTTAAGGAAAAAAGATTGCTGAATATCTGTTTTTAACTGTTCTTCAAATGACCGTGAACTGTTTTTTTATGATTTGTGCATTCTCATCCTGGAAAATGCCGGTCGAGCTTAAAGATGATTAAAAAAAGTCTGTTCATGGAGATATTTTTGGTTATTCAAGTAAAACAGCGTTGATCACGCCATCCTGACCCGGGCGACTCATAATACGGGCATTTCCGATCTCCGTCTTGATGATTGCACCTTTCGTCAGAAGATTTCGCCGTACGTAGTTCGGGTTCGCCCCATTCTCAACAACACTCGAAATTGTAACCTTTTTGCAGTCACCGTTTGTGAGGTTGGTCACATTTGCAAAGTTTGCACGGAGCGCACGAACTTTCTGGTTTGCGCCGGTAGTACGGATATTCTTTCTCCTGTCTTCACCGATATGAGTATCTGCGGGTGCGAGCCCGATCTCCGTTCTCCGCTTCATTTGTGCCGGGCGGCGTCTGCCACCAGTCACTTTTCGTACTGATTCTCCTTGCCACTGCATAGTATCACTCACAATAATATTTCTGCGGAAACCTGTCCCGAAGATGGTGCTCTATATATTCCCTTCAGAATTATTTATAGTATTTCCCGATTTTGTTCATGTTCTATCCATATCCTGCAGGTTAACGAGAAGGATTTTTAACTACACTATATCTTCGACAAATAAAAAAATCAGATGAACTTTTTTATCCGCTCATGCATCCGGTTTTTAGTTTTTTATGAGAGAATTGAATCAAGAAGTGCCGCAATACCGTCACCGGTTTTCAGGTTGGTAAAAAAGACAGGCATCCGGGGATTGTACCGGTGGATGTCCGATTCCATCCGTTGGAGGTTTGCTCCAACAAGGGGGGCGAGATCAACCTTGTTGATCACGCCGATCGTGCAGTCACGGAACATCATCGGATGCTTGTTGACCACGTCATCACCTTCCGTGGTACTCACAATGACAACTCTCTTTTCTGCCCCAAGACGGAAATCTGTCGGACAGACCATGTTGCCCACGTTCTCAATAAAGAGGATATCGATATCAGCGAGCGGCAGGTGCTCGATCGCGTGTTCTACAAGATGGGCATCAAGATGACATTCCTTACCGGTATTTGCATTGAAAGCCGGGATACCCAGAGCCACAATCCGCTTGAAATCATCGTCACCAAACACATCTCCGGCAATGGCACCTGCACGCAACCCTTTGTTTTTAAGCAGGGGAACAAGACGCTCAATGAGTGCAGTTTTTCCTGAACCGATGGCTCCAAGCAGGTCAAATGCCCGGACACCATGGTCTTTTAAGAGTTTTGCATTATTGTCTGCAAGGGTGTTGTTGACGTCGTAAATATCTTTCTCAATCCTGACGTCGATGTGATGCATAGTACAAGGTACGAGCGTACACTGTTTATACCTTGACCCACAAATTCTCCTGTGATGGCGCAAGGCGAGTGCATATTATATCCCTGCTACTTCAACGCGGCTTATTCACGTCGTCAGGGGCGAAGGGTGGCACGGAGCCGCGGGGCTAAGGCACCGGTAATCAGTGATCTCGAACGCGCATTAAAGCGCGCCAATGTGACATTCAGGATTGAGGAACACCATCACCCTGCTCACTGGATGCGGCGGGAGGGGCGCATTGTTGCAGAATGGCACGAAGGCAAAGAGTCACTCATCAAAAAAGTTGCCCAGAAACTCGAGGTGAAACGGTGAGCGGTTCATATGACCTGCATACCCATTCCATCCTTTCTGATGGTGAGATGCTCCCCATCGAATTAATCCGCAGGATGGCGGTGATTGGGTATACAACAGTTGCCATCACGGATCATGTCGATGCCTCCAATACCACCGCTGTCATTGAATCTCTCGTCCAGGTTCGGGATTCTGCAAAGATTTATGGAGTAAGATTGCTCTGCGGTGTTGAGATTACTCATGTTCCACCGTCCCAGATTGCCGATCTGGCAAAAACAGCAAAAACCGCCGGGGCAGATATCGTTATCGTCCATGGCGAGACACCGGTTGAGCCGGTGGCTGCCGGGACAAATCATGCAGCGTGCGGGTGCAAATACGTGAATGTGCTTGCGCACCCGGGACTCATCACGCTTGAAGATGCACTTCATGCTTCAAAGAACGGCATTGCTCTTGAGATCACATCGCGTGGCGGCCATAACCGTACAAATGGTCATGTTGCTCAGGTCGCACGCGAAGCAGAATGCCAGATCGTTGTAGACTCGGATGCTCATGCGCCTCATGACCTGCTTGACGAGCGCGCGAAATTTGTGGTCGCAAAAGGGGCCGGACTTACTGATGCTGAGTGCAGACAGGTTATATCTTTAAATATCGACCAGTTTCTTGGTTCCTGAAATTTCTATTTATACCTTTTCTCAATATTTAAATACTAGTGCGTCTTTCATATATAGATTACTAAATTATTTCAGTACCATCGTAACCTGGTGGGTGTTGTGTGAAAGTTGTTGGTCGAGCGATGAGCACCATTGGCAATAGGATGCTCATTATTCAGTGCGATGCTTCACAGCTTCCCCCATTGTACAGCGAAGTGAATGATCGTCGGATGAAACCTGTGGGAAAGATTCTGGACCTTTTTGGCAATGTCAAAACACCCTATGCAGCGGTTCTCTGCCGGGAAAAATGCACTGTCCAGCCGAATGAAAAACTATTCGCAAAATGATAACACACCCCTCGGAATACCTGGGTCCTCATGCAGAGAAAAATAAAAAAAAGTAAAATTGGTGATTATAGATGCAGGAAGTTGAAAAATTAAAAGTCCTTCAGAGTGAACGGGAAGCTCTCAAATTACGCACGAAGGGAAAAGAGACCGAGAAGAAGGCTGAAAACCATACTGAAACTGTCTGTCCGGAGTGCGGGGGCAGACAGCTTGTCCATGACTACGAGCGGGCAGAACTGGTCTGCCAGGGTTGCGGTCTCGTAATTGATGGTGATTTCATTGACCGGGGTCCTGAGTGGCGGGCATTCGATCACGACCAGCGAATGAAGCGGTCGCGGGTCGGGGCTCCCATGACATTTACGATTCACGACAAAGGTCTTTCAACGATGATCGACTGGCGTAACCGTGACTCGTATGGCAGGGCAATCTCATCGAAAAACCGTGCACAGCTCTACCGGCTTCGCAAATGGCAGCGCCGTATCCGTGTCAGTAATGCAACCGAACGCAATCTTGCATTCGCCCTTTCAGAACTTGATCGTATGGCATCTGCACTCGGTCTCCCAAGAAACGTCCGTGAGACTGCAGCGGTTGTTTACCGTGACGCGGTGGACAAGAACCTGATCCGCGGACGGAGCATTGAAGGTGTTGCTGCTGCAGCACTCTATGCAGCATGTCGCCAGTGTAATGTACCCCGTACTCTTGATGAAATCGCAGAAGTATCCCGTGTATCCAGAAAAGAGATCGGCAGGACATACCGGTTCATCTCAAGGGAACTCGGGCTCAAGCTTCTCCCGACATCGCCCATAGATTACGTACCACGCTTCTGCTCAGGGCTATCACTCAAGGGCGAAGTACAGAGCCGTGCCGTTGAAATCCTGCGTCAGGCTGGAGAACGTGAATTAACAAGTGGCAGGGGTCCGACCGGTGTTGCTGCAGCTGCAATCTACATATCCTCTATCCTTGGCGGTGAACGGCGTACCCAGCGCGAAGTGGCTGAAGTGGCGGGCGTTACAGAAGTCACCATCAGGAACAGATATAAGGAACTGGCAGAAAAGTTAGATATCGAGATTATTCTCTGATATCCCTTCATTTTTGGGGCTCGTAGATCAGGGGCAGATCGTTACGTTCGCAACGTAAAGGCCGCGGGTTCAATTCCCGCCGGGTCCATAAATAAGAAAAGAAAAATCAAGTGAACAGATTAGCGAAAAAAATCGTTTTTTGTCTGCGATACTGATTGTTTCCCATTTCTGCTGTTTTATTCACAACGACAATAACCAAAACCGATATAAGATCCAACCGAACAATAATGATGATATTAATGGTAACGGGATAACATCCGAAGGGATACTATGGTCGGCTTAAATAATACCAAAAAATCATTTATTCTTTTGCTGTTTGCAACACTACTGTTCGTAATGCCTTCAGCTGCAATCAACACTGCTATTTATGGTGACACTGCGGGTTTCAATCCTGATCTCCATAAGGATACATTCACTATTGTATATTCTCTCCCGGGTTCGCTGGGATCAGATCTCGATGCCAATATTACGAAATATACAGATCCTGGCGTTGATGTTATATTTATGGGAGGGGAAGATACATTCAGTTCCGCAACTGCTTCACAGCTCGAAAAGGCAGTTTCGTCCGGGAAAATCTTCGTAGTAAACAAGAATAATTACCAAAAGTTTGATTCCAGTCTGCCAGCTTCCAGCAAAGGTTCCACACAGGATGGAAAATATTTTTTCGTGAACGATCCAAATACAACAATTTCGAAAACAATTTTCAGTGGATTGCCGGTGAACTTCTCTAACACTGATCCATTATCCAGGCGTTCAGATACAGAAGCAAAAAAAGGTGCGATTACCCTCATGAGTTATGATAAGGGTGATCCTGCACTGCTCTACTGGAAATACGGGAACGGGTATGTTATTGAATGGACACCTGGACCCAACAGCAGATTTCTGAACAACACGGAAGCTGACCTTATCAATCAGCGTCTGATCACGCTTCTTATAAACGAAATGCCAAAACCTGTTGCCACGACGCTTTTTCCCACTCAGTCGAATTTAGGAAGTGTTTCTGTTTATTCGTCTCCCCTTGGGGCCAGTGTCTTAATTGATGGGAGATACTATGGAACCACACCGGCAAACCTGACGGATATTCAGCCCGGCAACCATATCATCAGGTTGACATTGAGTGGATACTACGACTACGAAGGCACGATCTATGTACTTGCCGGTCAGACAACTCATGCGTACGGGACGCTCCCGCCCCTGAACCAGTTCTCCGGTGCCCCGACACCTGTTCCAACAACCGTTGCCCCTATCATCGTTCAGGTACCAGTGACGGCGGAACCCACGCAAAAACAGGGAGCTTTTGAAAATCCGGGCGTGATAGCGGCCATAATCGGTGTTATTACTGCAACTATTGGGGCAATTGCCACGATTTTTTCCCATATATCCAAGGCTAAAAAAGAGTGAGGAGTCCGTCTGCAGGGATAAATTCCCGTTTTTTTCAACCGTTGATAATTGACATATAGTATTCTGACTGAGCGAATTCCACCAATGAACAGTAACAACTATATGGAATCCGCAGAAAAATAGTATACCGCAACCTTTTATTCAAAGGGCTCGTAGATCAGGGGTAGATCGTCACGTTTGCAACGTGAAGGCCACGGGTTCAAATCCCGTCGAGTCCACTCGTTTCACCGTTTAAAAAAATCAATCTATCCAGTCGAGCGATACCCGGGGTTTTTCCTGTTCTTCCTGCTTTTTCAATTTTTCTTTCACGTTTTTTACCGCATGAATTGCGGGTGACGACTGGTGTTCGTACTGCCCATAATCCATATAGTCACGAGTGATTCTGTCATCACCACCGACAGTAATCTCCTGGAGGGGAGATACCTGCTCTTCACATCTGACGAAGATCGAAGCGTTCTCGCCACGGGGCACATCATAGATCGTTTGCGGGGGAGTTTCTGTGACATGACCGGGTTCCGGTAAGGTAAGCGGGGGAGGAGCAACTTTCTTGAGTTCCAAGGGAACCGGGGCAGCAGCAGGAGATCCGGGTGAATTTCCTGAACGGTACATGAGAAAGTCCACAAACTCTTCAACTTCTTTTCGCTGTTCAGGAGACAATCTGTCCAGTTTACTCTCCAAAGATTCCATGTGATGCGCCAAGTGATTATCTGGTGAATGAAATATCTTTCATTCATCATATTTATAGTCAGTAACCTGAATTACCACTAGTTTCCTGTTATCTTCACCCCCGTTTACTGCTTCTTCCCTTGCCAGACCAAAAAGCAGTACTATTATCGACAGGAAAAAATGTGCATAAAAATATGAGCACCCTCAGATGGATGAAATATATTCCCGGGGTCAGAGGAGGTGCTCAACAGATCCTTGTAACAGTAAGTGTCAGATTATATCATATTTTCGGAGTAAAAGTCCGCCCCCTGCATAAAGGGAAACCAATACAAGAATAACAGCACACCACAAGAGGATAAAACCGGTATCTCCGGAAACCAGCGCATCCCAGAATTTTGTGATAAATAACACTATCCCGAGGGTTATGACGATCAAACCGCCATAAATAATGACGATCGCACCGAAGCCCTGAGCGACCATATCGTCCATATTCACTAGTGGGTAATCCGCCTATTTGAACTCCGCCGTTCTACATCCTCATTCAATATCGTTTAATCGAGATACTCTGCCAACAGCTCGTCATAAAGGCGTACGATATTGTCTTTGGTTGGGGGCATTGATGGAAATCCCCCGTACTTCATTGCAAGAGGGATATCCTGTGTCAGGTTGAGCTTGTACTGACTTTTCGAATAAAACCAGCCCATCTTTTCGTAATAATAGGAAAGATATTCCTGTTCGGGTTGCCCCGGTGTCGGAATAAAAAGCCCATGATGCTTATTCAGTTCCGCAAGTTCCATCATTGAAGTATAACCCGAGCGGCAGATTACAAATTTCGCACGGTTCATGAGGTGTATTTTTTCCTGCGTGGTTGCATAGGAAATAAGTGTGCACCTGTCAGAAATTGATCGTGTCGTTGTTTTTTGCGGACTGCCCAGCAATACTACTGTGGATCCGTCAAGATCAGATAGCATGGGTGTGAGGATCTCCTCAAGGCGTGTTCTTTGAGGTTCGGGGCCGGATATCAGGATAAGGTAGTCAAGATCCTGTTCTACATCCATTTTTGGGGTGCTTGAGAGAATTCCTGAAAAAAAGACCTTTGAATCGGTCAACCCGTGAACAGGGCGGGAAAGTTTTCCTGCAATCGATGTCGCCCCTGGTGGATTATCAGGAACGATAACCCGGGAAAAATTTTCAAACAGGAAGTAATTTGCAACGATTGAGGAAAGTTCGATAGGCCAGAACGGAAGGGGGAAGTGATAATGGATCTGGTGAGTCATAAAGATCGTGGGAATTTTTAACGAATACACCCCGACCCGGTTATCACTGATGATGAGATCGTACCGGTTTTTTTCAAGAATTCGTTGCAGGTTCCGGCGTTCCTCTGCCAGAGCCCTCGAAAGACCTGGCAGGGATGCAATAAACTTCGGGATAAAGAAACGACTTGTACTGTAAGGTGAAGGGTAATCATTAAACTCGATGAAGCTGCATTCAGGGAATTCATGTTGAAGTACGGTGAGTGCGTTGCCGCACGCAGCGATGGTAACCTCGTGATGATGGTCCAGCAGGCTCCGGATAATGGGGATATCCCTTGTAGCATGACCAAGACCCCAGCTGAGCGGAGAGAGTAGTACGTGAGCCATCGATCATCCCATTAATTATGCATAGCTGTTTTCCTGCTTGAGTATTGAATGATTCGGATTTGAAATGACAGAAAGAGGCGGCAAACACCCGTTATGTGACCACTATTTTATGTGGTATTTAATCAAATGATTGTTAATATTCTTTCAGGAGAGTTCGTATCAATCCGCTGGTCAGACTTCTACGGTTCGGGGAATATGGGTTATTGTCCATCATTGTCGGATTGTTCGGGGCTTTCCTCGGATCCTCCACAGTAGATATCTCTCTTGTCTATCTCGTGATTTTTATCATAGCCTCATCTGCGTTTGGATTTGTGGTAAACGATATTTCAGATCGCGAACTGGACGCACAAACACCATTTCCCCGAAATCCTCTTGCAGACGGTTCGATGTCCTTGAGCTTTGCGGTTGTTGTGAGCGCTGTCCTGCTTTTTATCACCCTGGTGAGTATGGTGCTTCTTCCGGCTAAGCTGCTCTGGATAGAAGTCCTTATCCTTTTTATGTTTGTCACGTACTCATTCCTCATTGAGACAAAAAACATTGCCGGACTTGATCTTGTCTACCATGCAGTCCTCCCGATGCTCTGCGGAATGCTCGGATACCTCCTGTATCACCCGTTCGATCGAATGGGCATCATCTTTTTTTCTCTCCTTGCATTATTTGGTATCATCAGTGAACTCCTCAATGAAATCCGTGATATCGAAAAGGATAGGAATAAACGGAGAAATTCGGTCATGATAATAGGAGAGCGGGCAGCATTCAAGTGGACCATTGCACTCATGGTTCTTACGTTGATACTCTGCGCCTTCCTCGTCTCAGTAGAAATGGGTTATTACTGGCTGCTCCCGTTATTCCCCTTCGGGCTAATCCTGATCAAACCGGTGTTCAGGGCGATGAATGATGAGAGTTACAAGAAAAAATTTGTTGAGGATATGAATACTCAGACAATCAAAGTCGCAGGTATCTCACTTCTTGTCTATTGCGTACTCCGGTTTTTTGGATTCATGTGATAAAATTATTGGAAGAAGACCCCCAGACGATAAAAAATTATTCCCACTGGTGCTGGTAGCCGCGTTTCTCGACGGGCTGATTATCAATTATGACGATTTTTTCTTTAATCGTTGTGCCGATAACGGTATAAGAAACGCCATGAACCGGATGCCGTTCCGGGGACAGGGTAAAAATCAGTTCATAATCCCCGCCCCCATAAAGAGCAAGTTCACGGGCCTGTTCTGCAGGAATCCCCAAAGGGGTGGGCAGTTTTGTTGAATCAAGTGAAAATCCACATTCATTGACACTGAGCAGATCATAGAGAGAGAGGGCAATCCCATCACTGTCATCCATCATCGCACTCGCACCGGCTCTGCCAAGATGCCCGCCGGCCTCAACCCGGGGTTGTGGTTCAAAGAGTGCCATTTCGTACTGGAAGTACCCGTCAAGGTACGCCTGTGCCTGCCCGGGGGTCCCGGTGATACAGACAAGATCACCCGGTTGTGCTCCTGTTCTACGCACAATATGAGACTTGTCGACAAGCCCAAGGCCGGTAGTAACAACGGTAAGCTCACGATGCCGGTCAATATCACCTCCAATGATAAGAGCACCAAAGCGTGAGCAACAGTCCTTCGCACCCTGCATGATCCCGGCCAGGTTCTGCCATGTATCAAGCCCGACAGCAATAAGGAGATATTTTGGC
>Ga0210091_1000015_pt1 | contig 16981 bp, 22 predicted proteins | sample WestPond_Cattail_5_FD_185581 | JGI IMG/M metagenome (GOLD analysis project Ga0210091, IMG submission 185581) | Wetland microbial communities from the San Francisco Bay, California, USA, that impact long-term carbon sequestration -... | ecosystem: Environmental > Aquatic > Marine > Wetlands ... | reverse complement strand
ATAAAAAAAGAACCAGGAAGGGAAATCATCGCACAAGAGTCAGACCTTCCGGTTATCGTGAAGCCTTCATCACATGCACTTTCGATGGTAACTACTCCTGACACACAAAAACCTCAGGTCTCTGATACTGAACTGATTTCTCATAAACCATCAGAGAACACATCTGAAGTAACTCCCGATGCAGTTGCCGATATTGTACATACTTTTTGTGATGAAGATCTTTTTGAAGAAGAACCTGACGTCACAGAAGCGGGTCCTGCATCGCAACCCTCTGGTGGTACCGAAACCGAACCAGAGAAGACTCCGGATACCGGTGAAGAACAAGAAAATGACAGCACCGGAAAAATTCCCGGAGAATCAGGTGGGCCTGTTCCTCCCGTTATGTTTTCATTCAACCGTAAACAATGGTTCGATCTTCTTAAGTGGGCACACCATTCTACAACACTCACCCAGGAGCAGCGGTTGCAGATTGTCAGGATGGGACGGTTGATTCAGAAAGACAGGAAACTGACAAGAAAGCAGGAAGAACAGGTCAAAGAAATGATCACCTTAGTCCAGGCACTTGGATACCGGCCCTCATAAAAAAATCATGTGCAGGCATTGGAGAATTCCGTTTCCTTTGCCAGCACGGAAAGATGATGCAGGGGACATAAACCTGTCCCTCTCTACCATCCCTGTGCTATTCGCGATGATGAAATGGTAATTTCACTGCTTGCTATCTGCAGAGGGTGACAAATCCGCACCATGAGGAAAAAACAGAAATGCAATGCAACAGTGCCATGCCAGACTTTATTATTGCTGGGGAAAAGGTAATCATCAGGAAGTCCCCGAATCATTTCCAGAACACCCTTTTGATCGGGGATTCCACTTCTCTTCCTGGTACTAAAATACTGATACACCGTTGCCCCGAAAGCGAACAGCATGAAGAAAGCCGGGAAGAGAGCGGCCATTTTCAGAACTGAAGCAAAAAAGACCATGTGCTTTTAATAACTATGAGACTGGAGCCGGATTTATCCTTCCCGTTTACGTTTGAAAAAAAAGGTTCTTCAGATCCTGAAATGCCTGTACGCTGCATAACTCCCGACAATCAATATTCCAAGGACAATCACAGAGAGCACGGGATCTCCTTCCGCTGAAAACCCAAAAAAGGTCTCTCCCCCTTCTTCTTCTCCGGAAGGCAGTCCTACCGCTGTGGTAAACCGGTCCTCGATTCCCATGTGCCCGGTCATCTGGTAGGCAGCGAGAGCTGCGATGAGAACAACGATGAGGATTACACCAAAGATGATGAGACCTTTCCTTTCCTCAACTATGCTCATTTCCGGTTACCCCCAAGGATATCGGGTCGGATTCTTCCGATATATGCAACAATGAGCCCGGTGAGGAACGCTTCGATGACAGCCACACCCATATTTATCGCGGCGATGAGGGAGAGCCCGGTGAGGATCTGGGCCGTGGTCTGGTTTACACCCTGTATTCCCGAGACAATGATAACGGTAATCATCACGAGGTTCCCGGCAAACAGCCCGGCAAATGTAGCGACCCCTGCCCGGGAGAACAGGTCCTCTGTGATCTTCTTCATCCCCTTGAACACAAGCCAGGCCACGAGGACTTCTGAAAAGTTAACGAGCACATTTGCCCCCACAAGCCCCCAGCCACCGTGGCCGATTGCAGCAGTAAGGATGTTGACAATGAGAACAACGAGCGTCCCGATGACCGGGCCGGTAAGAATGGCGATGAGGGGGGTAAGGTTCACATGAACCCCTCCCGCGATCGGGATCTGAACCTGGAAGATTGCAAACGCTGCAGCGGTCACAAACGCGGCTATCGTGATCATCTTCGGTTCAGGTTTGAACTTTGACCGCAGGAAAAACAGTGCAACACCGATAAGGCAAAGAGCAACAATCCACCATGCCAGGACCCAGAACAGGGAAAACGATCCGTCTTCGAGATGAATATGTGCCACGAAAGAACCTCACGTAATAAAATATTTTCCGGTTATGCTACCATTGAGGAGAACCGGCATAAAAATTTTTCCTGTATTTTGGTGTCTATCCAAATTCCCTCTTCCCGGGATCTCCCCACGTGTTTAGTGAAGGGTCTGGTGAAGGAGCGAGACAAGGTGCTCCCGGGTAATCGGACGGTCTGCTGAAACGATTCCCTGTTTTTCACAGAACTCAAGCCATGTCCTGACCGTGTCCGGTAACCGCAACCCGGCTTCCTGTATGAGAGCAGCGTTATAGAAGATTTCATCCGGCCGTCCTTCAGCAAAGATTGAGCCGTTCTTGACGAGGCAGACCCGGTCAGCTATCCGGGCGGCAAGGTCAAGGTCATGCGTTGCAATGACGACGCTTATACTGAAACGGTCTTTCAACCCACGGATAAGGTCCTCTGTCATCGCACTATGGACAGGGTCAAGGTCAGAGGTCGGCTCGTCAAGGGCAATGATACGTGGTTTCATCGCGAGGATTCCCGCAATGGAGACGAGCCGCTTCTGTCCCCCACTCAGGTAGTTGGGGAGTTTTGCAACGAGGTTCGCGGCCCCTACCGCGGTGAGGGCTTCCATCGCTGCGGCCCGGGCAGTCTCCGGCGGCATCCCGAGGTTGAGCGGCCCGAACATCACATCGTCGAGCACAGTCGGGGCGAAGAGCTGGTCATCGGAACGCTGGAAGACGATACCCACCTCTTTCCAGAGATCACTCTGCTCACCACGGGTGATCGAACGGCCGCTCACCCAGATATCCCCCCGTGATGGCATCAGGAGACCATTCAGGTGTTCTATCAGGGTGGACTTGCCGGAACCATTGGGTCCGCAGAGGGCGACGATCTCGTGCTTCAGGACCGAGAAACACATTTCGTGGATCCCCACGCTTCCGTCCGGATAGGTGTGACTCGCGCAGTCAACATGGATCAGCTCCTTGTCCGGATCGACGGGTGGGCAGTGAAGTGACCCCTGATCCCTGCGGATGATGGTCATGGCAGCAACCCCCCGGCATGGGGAATAACCCATTCGGTGATGAAAATCGCAAGGGTTGACAGCGCGAGAATAGCGTACCCGGCCATTCCCGGGGACGGGATGGTGGTCCGGGCACTGTATGACCCGGCTCCATGGTAGCCCCGGGCGACCATCGCCTTGTTCACCCGTTCAGCCCGTTCAAACGACCTGATAAAGATGAGCCCTGCAACTTCTGCGAAGAGTTTTCCCTGAACCCTGATTGAATGGATTAGCCCTCCGCCCCGTGAACGGACCGCCTTGAGCAGAGAGCCGGTCATTGCGAGGGTCAGGAACAGGAAGCGGTACGCCATCAGGAATATCTGGTCGAGGGGCTCGGGGAAGAGCCGGTAGATCATGCCGGAGAAGTGCTCGTACCGGGTTGTCATGAGGAAAAAAAGAGAGAAACTGATGGATATCAGGGCTTTCAGGAGCAGGGTTATGAGCACCAGGAGCCCGTTATCGGTCAGGGTAAGTGTGAAACCGGGGAGGGGGATAGAGAAGAGTGCTCTACCGGGCTCTGTCCATATCATTATCCCGACAAGGCTGAAGACAAAGATCACCGGCATTGTGTACCACTGGAAGAGTTTTTTCACCGGAAGGCCGGCCAGCCAGTAGACGAGGAGGATGAGCCCATAGAGCGCAGCGAGGATGACAAGGCTACGGGTAAGCGTGATCATCAGGATGATAAGGATGAGCATGAAAAATTTTGTCCACGGGCTCACCCGAGAGAAGAACGAGTCCTGCCGCTCGGCATACGTGGTGATGAGATCGAGGTCCGGAATATGTTCTGAGATCATTGCGCTGGTCATTATCAGCTCGTCTCCCGGGTGCCGGACTGCGCCCGCCCAATCCTCTGTCCGGTTGTGTTGTCACGATGCCGGCATCCTTCATCGTGGGTAATCTTTCCGCAGATTCCCTGCTGCGGGTGCCCCATTGCCCGGCACATCGTGTCGATTGCCGATCTGGTGACAAAGCTCTCGAACCGGGAGACTTCCTGGCAAGCCTGTTCATCGGAAAGACCAGAGCGGACAAAGATGAGGCTGAGAATTCGGTGACGCTTTATCAGGAATGTAACAAGCCGGGTCCCGGCTTCCGTGAGCACGACTCCACGGTAGGGTATATGCGACAGATATCCGGCTTCAGCCATCTCGGTGATTGTCTTGGTGATGGTTGAGGGATCAACATTGAATTTCGCCGCAATATCATTGGTCTTCACGGTTCCGGCATGCTCGAAAATAAATTTAAGATATTCCACTTTTCGCGGCGAAAGTTCGAGACCCTCAGTTGTCTCCATAGCTATGTGATAGCCGGGTGATAATAAAAAAGTTTGGCATTATCCCAAATTTTAACCAAGGGTTTTCCCTGGTTTCATTATGATGGATAATTTTTTTAATTTTTTTGTTTCCGACAAAAAAAGTGTATTTTCAGGTAACAACCGCTTTTTTAAACCGCCACCAGGCCAGCGCGAACATAAGTACCGTAAATATCATCAGTCCGAGATAAGAGATGAGGATAACTGACGGTGTATATTGGTAATGCTTCCCCATAGCAATGAAATCCGGACCAATGGCAAAATACCGGATCCCGGTGATGAGCATTGTCATGGGATTGATGATCGAAAGAACTTTTAAAAATTCCGGGAATGCATCGATCGGGTAAAGGGCGTTACTGCAAAAAAATATTGGTAGGGTTAACAGCGTGACAACACCCTGCAGTCCTTCAGGACTCTCCATCGTAATGGCAATTGCTGCAGAAAGGAAAAGAAATCCGAGTGCGAACATCGCTACAAAAGCGAGAATACCGGCAATGCCGATAATAATCTCCACAGCGGTGAACCCGGCAAAGAATGCTGCACCTATCAGGATGCCAAAGACCATGATGATAATTGCCTGGATAAATGATTTCGTAACCCCGGAGAGCCCTATCCCAAAGATAATATGGTTCCTGTTCATCGGGCTTGCAAGAATCTCGCGCATCAGGCCCCAGTTTTTATCAAAGAGGATCACAATCCCGCCAAAGAGACTGGTAAACAGTGTTGTCATTGCGATGATACCTGCACCCATGAACGTGAGGTAGTTTACCGTAAGTACACCCGGCGGAACAGGGATTCCCGCTGTCAGCTGGTCGAAATTGCTTGACATCGCTATGCCAAAGAAGGCAAGCCAGAGCGCAGGCTGGAGAAGCGAAGAGACCAGCAGCGTCTTGAACCTGACAAACCGGATCATATCCCGCCAGTAGATTGTAGTAAATCCCATTGGCATGTTATCGCCCCCCTGCCCGCATCGCGGGTAAAGCAGTCTTCCCGGCGGGATCATCCCTGAGCTCTTTTCCGGTATAAAAGACAAACACATCATCCATGGAAGGTTTTTTTAGGTTGATAGTTGAGGAGTCGATTCCTGCTTTGCGCAGCGTGTCTATTACTATTGGCAGGACTTTTGTCCCGTCTTCGGTAACCATCAGGACAAATCCTTTTGTCTTAATCTTCACATCGCGAACAGTGGGGAGATCCTGTAAAAGACGTATGGCAGCTTCATTATCGCTTGTCTCCATATAGATAAGATCCTGCCCAAGCGTGTTCTTGAGTTCCCAGGGTTTTCCGGATATGATTATTTTTCCCTGATCGATAATGCTGATCCGGTCAGAGAGCTGATCTGCCTCGTCCATATAATGGGTTGTGAGAAAGATGGTTGTACCCTCCTTGTTCACCCCTTTGATATATTCCCACATCCTCATCCTTGTCTGTGGGTCAAGTCCAATGGTGGGTTCGTCTAAAAAGAGCACTTTCGGGCGGGTCATCAGTCCTCGGGCAATTTCAAGCCGGCGTTTCATACCCCCGCTCAGGTTTTTTGTACGCTCATCTTTTTTTGCATCTAGCTGGACGAGATGGAGGAGTTCGTCGATCCGTTGTTTGCGTTCTTCACGTGGCATATTATAGAGCCTGCCATGGAATTCGAGAATTTCCCAGACCGTCATATCCCGGTCAAGGGTGATGTCCTGAAAAACAATGCCAATGGATTCACGGACTTTCTGGGGATCGTTGGTTACATCATACCCATCAACAGTCGCCGTGCCTTTTTGTTTTGCAAGGAGGGTGATGAGCACATTGATCGCAGTGCTTTTTCCCGCGCCGTTTGGCCCGAGAAATGAAAAGATCTCACCTCTTTTCACCGAAAAACTGATGCCATCCACTGCCTTGAATGCACCGTAGGAGTGTTCAAGGTTTTCCACCCTGATTATTGCCGTATCGTTATCAGGTGCCAGTTCAGACATGCTGATTCACCTCATCAATGAATTTTTCAACCCAGATCTTTTCTGCACATAAATGGGTGAGTGCACGGTCGGAAAGTGCCAGGAGAAAATAGGGTTTTTTGATCTTCTCGTGCTGAATTCGATGAGTTTTGATATGTTCAATAGTTTTGTCAAGTGCCTTAAGGCGCTCGTTCAGGCAGGCGATCGTTTCTGAAGTCGACAGGATCTGGAGATGTGCTACACCAAGATCGAACGGAGAAACAATCCGCTGGTTTTGTGAGAGAAGTGAGCTGACTTTCGCTTTCATCTGTTTCTCCCCCTCAAGCGTTATAGTGTACACTTTCCGAGACGGTCTATTCTCCTGCTGTTTGCTGGAGCTTACAACCAGGTTCCGGCCCTCAAGACGTTTCAGCACATAATAGATGGAAGAAAACCCGATGTCCGTCCAGTGCCGCATCCCCCTTTCCTCAATAATCTTTTCAATGGTGTATCCATAAAGCGGTTTTTCCCAGAGTAACCCGAGGATCGCTGCTTCACGTTCGTTCATTCCGGGATCTGAATATTCCATACCTATAATATTCTAATACAAGAATATATACACAATGATTGCTGAAACTCAGCTCTCAGATGTGACAGGATATCAAAGGTATAGGTAATTCCGCACCATATGCGGGCATTTTTTCCGGGATGATGGTGGCTATACCTATTTTACGGGTGGCGATCAAGAATACACACAATGGCATCAGAGCCCGATTTTCGTTACAAACAGTGCCTTATCATCAGGAATGACGTGAAGATGAGCTGCGGCAAGCGGTGCGCTCAGGCAGCGCATGCATCAATCGGTGCATTTAACAATGCAGACAAGTCCCTCCAGAAAGCGTGGCTTTCAGAAGGGCAGAAAAAAGTGGTGCTCAAGGCAAATGATGAGCGAACGCTCTACGAGCTCAAGGTGATTGCAGAACGGGCAGGAGTCTCTTCATCCCTGATACAGGACGCTGGTATGACCGAAATACCCCCCGGTACGATTACTGCCCTCGGACTTGGACCGGCAAGGACAGAAGATCTCGATAAAATTACCGGCATGCTCACGCTGTTATGAAACAGAGTACGTATCCCCTTGAACTCCTGCTTGGCATGAAGTACTACGCGAGCGATGCAGAAGGAATCGGCGGGAAACTCCGCTCATGTGCGGAAGATTTTACCGTCGAAGAGCTACCGTTACCGGAAAAAGGCGGGACAAATGGGCCCTATCTCATCTGCAGGCTTACCAAAACGAACTGGGAGCTCCAGCATGCAATCAAAGAAATTGCAAAACGCCTCGGCATCAGTCACCGGAGGATTGGTTGGGCTGGCACCAAAGACCGCAACGCCATTACGCAGCAGCTGATCTCTCTGTACAAGGTGACTGCAGAGCAGCTATCTGAGGTACGGCTGAAAGATATTACCCTTGAGCCGGTTGGTCAGGCAAACGAAGCACTCTCGTTAGGTGATCTGCAGGGAAACCGGTTTACCATTACCATTCGGGACTGCCTGCCTGATGACCTGGATGCCCGGGTACGTGCGACCAATGAGACGGCAGCACAGGGGATTCCCAATTATTTCGGGATCCAGCGTTTCGGTGCAACCCGTCCGGTAACACACCTTGTCGGGGAATGTATCCTCCGGGGTGATTATGAACAGGCCGTAATGACATATATTGGCAGGGAATTTTCCGGAGAACCTGAAAATGTCAGGACTGTCCGTTCAGCTTTTCTCTCTAACCGGGATATTCAGGTTGCGCTCCAAGAATTCCCGAAGCAGATGTCCTTTGAGCGTGCCATGCTCCATTACCTGTATATGCATCCGGACGATTATTCCGGGGCGCTTTTAGAGCTGCCGCCAAAACTCCTGTCAATGTTTGTCTCGGCATTCCAGTCGTACTTGTTCAACTCTGCCCTGAGCCAGCGGTTTGATGATGGTCACACACTCTCAGAACCGCTTGCTGGTGACCGCCTCATCTTTGCCAATGGGCGGACGGATAGTGTCACTTCGACCAACAGTAATGCAGTCTCCACCCATATACGGCGCGGAAGGTGCACTATCGCCCTGTTCATGCCGGGAAAAGATCCTTTTGAAGTAAAGAGTGCCGGGGATCTTGCAATCGTGGCACTTCTCGAAAAATATGCTATTACCCCCGAAGATTTTAAAAAAGCATCGGCATTTGTCCATACAAAATTCGATGGTGCGTGGCGACCTGTCGCGTTAAAAACCGCTATAGAAGTTTCCCTTGCCAAAAACGATGTCCGGCTGAAATTTTCATTACCCCCCGGTCATTACGCAACGACTGTGTGTCGTGAGTTCATGAAGACAGACCCGGTCCGGATGATTTAATGCCGTGATTCGGCCAATGTTTTTGCACCGCTGATCGCATCGTTCAGGTTACCGATTTCATCAACGATGTTTAACCTGATCGCATCTGCACCACGGATAATCCTTCCATCATCTATGTCTGATCGGGTGATAGGTCTGTGGGTGATTACGTCGGTGATAAAGTTTTCAAAACTTTCGTTCACAATTTTTTGTGCATATTGTTGTTCTTCATCAGAGATCGGGCGTGATGTCGTTCCCATGTCTTTTTTACTGCCCGATTTGACGACACTGATATTATATCCTTCCTTTTCCATCCAGCGGCTGATATCGGAAAATTTCCAGATCACACCTATTCCGGCAGTGAACGTATCAGGGTTTGCGTAAATCCTGTCTGCATGGGCACTGACATAATATGCTGCCGATGTTCCCATATCTCCCATTGAGACAACTACCGGCTTTTTTGATTTTGCATAATCGAGATCGCGAATAATTTCCTGTGCTGCAGCTGGTGTACCCCCCGGGCTGTTTACCCGTAACACAATCGCTTCAATCATAGGATCATCAGCAGCGTTGCGCAGCTCCCTGCCAATTACTTCGCTGCCGATGGTATCAGCATCAGACGCCTGCCCGGTCACCATAGTTCCTTCCATACGGATAACCGTGACACCCATCTGATCATCGTGGGCGAAGTAATATGCACCTATAAGTAAACCAAAGACAACAATGAGGCCGACCAGAATGATGAAAAACAATTTCATAGTGGATCCGGGTTTTGGCTGAGCGGGCTCCCGGGAGGGAATGTTATTATCCCTGGTAACCTCAGAAGGAAGGCTACTGGCTCTCGTTATACCCTCAGAAGGAATTGTACTAACTTTTGTTACTCCCTCAGAAAAACTGGCACTGCCCATATTTACTTCATCAGAAGGAATAGTACCGTCCATGGTTAAACACCGGGGTAAAGAATGTCAAACTCTGAGACGAGATTGCTTCCGCACATATAATATTTCTTCAGATCCAGACGGATCATCTCATCTTCGGAATTGATATGCATACCCCCCACAAGGGAAGGGGTGTCAGATCCTCCTACAATGAATGGCAGGTGAATAAGGCGGATCTCATCAACAAGTCTGTCATGGAGCATATGCCAGTTCAGGGTCGGACCCCCTTCAATCATCAGCTTATTCACCCCGAATTTATGTTTGAGGATTTTTAAGAGAAGGGGAAGCTCGACATGTGTTTTTCCGGCGACAATTATATGAACCCCTTTCTTCCTGATTGCCTCAACCCGCTCCTTTTTTGCTGCTTCACAAACTGCTATCGCGGTAGGGGCGTCAGGACCCAGTACATTCGAATCGAGCGGAAGGTCAGCCATGCTGCACGGGATAACCCGCAACGGACTTTTGCCCGGTACCAGCCTGACCGTGAGAAATGAGTTGTCGATACGGATCGTGTTGGCACCGACCATAATCGCATCATATTCAGCCCGGGTTGTGTGAAGCAGGATCTCGGTCTCGTGCGCCATGTATTTCATCAGGATTTTAGAGGATGCTCCTTTCTTGAGGGTAAGTTTGCCATCTGCGGTGATCTCCGACATCATCAGTACATGAGGACGGTCCTTCATATCAGTCATTGCTACTCCTGGCTACGGTTACATTGGGTGGGGAATATAAAGAAGTTGACGATAGTGGCGATGTAGGCTACCGGGATTCACCTTCAAAATTTACCCTTCAACGTAGTAATCTTAATAAGGTTGTCAGTTGACGTGAGACAGCAACTATTAATGGCTTTCATACTCATGAATTAAGTTATGAACATTACTGCCCTCCGCCCAAGGTTTATTCGTTATCTTGAGCCGGTGGCAGATGTTTTTGTCAGGCTTGGAATCACTCCCAACCAGATTTCATTGCTTGCCCTGCTGGCGGGAATTGCCTGCGCTTATCTCTTTTTCCAGGGCCGGTTTATCTGGGGCAGCCTGGCACTGTTCCTGTCTGCGGTCTTTGACCTTGTTGACGGAAGTGTAGCCCGGAAGACCAATTCACATTCAAATTTCGGGGCTGTTTTTGACTGGATTGTCGATAAATACGTTGATGCGCTCGTCTTGCTTGGTATAGGGCTTTCCGGTTTAGCGATAGTCAGTCAATTCATCGCGGTTCCACCCTTTGCGGATTTTGCCATCGTAGCATTTGCAATCATCGGATCGCTGATGAACACGTTCATAAAACCGGTGGTTTATGCCGAGATTGGGTACCGGGAAAAAGTGGAAGGGAAAATTGATGATCCGCTTGAAGGTGTGGGATTTTTCGGAAGACCCGAAACCTTTCTTGTCCTGATTCTTGGCGGTATTTCCGGATATATCTGGGTATCGGTTATCATTATTGCCGTATGTACGAACCTTTCGGCTGTCCAGAGGATTATTTACCTTTACCGAACGCTTTCCTGATCTCACCAGAATACAGCTGGTAAAGGTCATCAGCGAAACCTCCCAGTTTTGGTATAATGGTAAAAAGGCCGTATGCAATGAAAACGAGACACACAAGCGCAAGAAGTTCTGCAATGACATTGTGTGCCCAGAAAAAACTCTCGTATCCGAACTCGCCGTTGCTGGCAATTTCGGGGTAATAGGGAAACCATTGTTCGGTGTAAGCAATAATGACAAAAACATTCCGCAACAGGTTCAGGAAATAGATGGTCGGAACAATAATGAGGAAAGCATAAATTTTCTGACGTATTGTTGTCGGTACCGCTGCTGCTACACCCAGCATGATCGCAATGCTCTGGATACCAGTACAGGCAAGGATGATCTCCACCCGGAATGTGTTTCTGGCAATGATATTCCAGTCGGTGAGAGTGACCGGGTAATTCAGGGCATCGAGGATCCAGACAACCTGCCCCACGACGACTCCTATGAGCCAGTCGCCCAGGGCGGGGATATATTCGAACGGGGCATAGATCAGGAATGCGACAGCTGCTGCACGGGAAAGATCCATGACCCGGACATCCCCGATAAGGAGATATCTTCCCGTAATGATAAGAAACGGCACTGAGAGAACTGCCATGATAGGATACAGGAAATTATTTAAAGAAATGTAATACGGCAGTTCATAGAAAAGGGATAGGACAATAAAAGTCCACCCGATAATTGCTGCATATTTCTGATGGCGACCAGGTATGAGGAATGCAAGAAATCCAATACAGGAGATCAGCACCAGATACTCGATCATTATAGAATTATTCACCCGATACCAAAAAAAGGAATCTGAAGAAGCACGCAGTCTGACGGTCTGTTCGCGTTTTGAAGGGGCACGTTGCACGCTATTGGGGAAAAATTTGCCGGATATGTATTTTTCCCCGATAAAAGGGTTAATCACCTATGCTTGCGCATGCTATACCGATGTTCTGTCCTGAATGCAAAAGTATGTTAGTTTCGTCGGGGGGCCAGTTGAAATGCCGGAAATGCGGTTATATCCGGAAGGTTGATGACAACGATCAGATGAAGCGCAGAGTCGAGCGCAGTGAGAATGAGATCGTCATTGTGGAGGAGGAAGGACAGGCAAAGACTATGCCCACTATCCAGATCAAGTGTCCCAAGTGTGCAAACAACCTGGCTATCTGGTGGCTCCGCCAGCTCCGTGCGGCTGATGAAAGCGAAGTCCGGTTCTTTCGTTGCACCAAGTGCGATCACACGTGGAGACAGTACGACTGAATAGAACTATCCTTTTATAATGTGTTTTATTCAATCCCGTCTGTATATGAAACTGAATTAAGGCCCTTAAAACGTCTCTTTTAGAAAATTACCCTATCGCCAGTTTGGGATTCTTTCGTCGATACTCCAACGGGGGTGCTCCTTCCCTGATAATTTTTTGTGCATCCCTTTCAGATATGGGGGTAAAATAATCCTCGATCCAGGACTGTTTGATAAGGGTTGGATCTAAAATCCATTTTTCAGACCTGCTGCCCCAATATGAGTACTGGCCGTCAAATTTTATCAGAAATGTTGAATCTACCGTGACATGCCCGGGTAGTATGAAATACTGCGTTTTTGTCTTCATAATGGTTCAAACATGATACTTCGTGTGATGCGGAAGATCCGATGAAAGGGTGTTTAAGGTGGTACCTGATCCGGATCTTCCTTGATCGATTTACCTGTCCGAATCCCTCATAAAGTCTGGCAAGGCAGCGATGCAATGCATTTCTAACAGGTGAATTGTGTCGCCGGGAACCGGACCGGAATGGCACATTGAAAGCGCGCCGCTTTTCCCCTCCGGCGCTTATTGGGGAAGCAATTCGAAGAGACCTGATGTTAGCAAAAGGAAGTAGTATCACGATAACTGACTTTTTCGTATCATCATCCCCAAAGCGATTAATGAAAACCCCTATCCGGTACTATTCCCTGTCTATCCTGCTGGCATGATCTTCAGGACTAGTTTTGAACAATCGCTGCCGAAAAAACAACGTCGGAAAAATATGAACCGGGTTTACCGAGTATGAGTTCAGGGCACTGATTACGGGATATTCTGACTCTTGGAATAGGTATTGAACAAAAGAAAAACCAACCCAACTTTTTAAATACTGTTTTGTGGCATTTATAAATATGAAGGTCAGGCCGGAAGATTCCCTCAAGATTGAAAACATAGTCGCATCAGCCAAGGTGACTGATTATCTGGATCTACCCATGCTTGCATCGAAGATTGATGGCGCCGAGTATAACAAGAAGCGGTTCCCCGGCGTTGTTCTTCGTATGCAGGATCCCAAGATCGCAGCGCTTGTCTTTGGTTCAGGTAAAGTGGTACTCACTGGGGCAAAGAGTGTCAACAGCTTAAGCAAAGGTCTTAACATTCTTGGAGATAAGCTGCGGGGACTTGGCATCGATATCCCCAAGAAGCTTGAATACAAGATCCAGAATATCGTAACGTCTGCCGATCTTGCAACACCCATAAACCTGAATAAGATTGCTGTTGGTTTCAACCTTGATAAGATTGAATATGAACCGGAACAATTTCCCGGACTTGTTTACCGTCTTGACAATCCAAAAGTGGTTGTCCTCCTTTTCGGGTCTGGCAAATTGATCATCACCGGTGGTAAGGAACCGGATGATGCCAAGAAAGCTGTTGTAAAAATTTTATCCGACCTCCGCAGCCTTGGTCTGATCTCATAATTTTTGATATCAAATGCTTTACCAGGTGGTCTTATCTATTCAATGTTTTTTATATTTTAAGGAGAAGTTACCGGGGAATAGATAAAAATCTATATATAAAACTTTTGTCAATTGCCTAACGATAAAGAAGCCTATATATGAATAATAAGATAATAAATTGGTAAAGTTATTGATTATATTCTGGATGTGATGTATGAGAACTGAAAATGTAATGTATTTTACTGAAAAAGAGGAGGAATTTGCAAACCTCCTCATTGAGATTGGAACCAAGAGAAATGTGGCCAAAGTGCTGGTATTCCTGGCAAACACTCCCGAAGCTACGTCGCGTGCAATCGAGCGGGGCACGGATCTCCGCCAGCCCGAAGTCAGCATTGCCATGCGGTACCTGATGGAACAAAACTGGATTTCCAGCAGGGAAAGCAAGGCAGAAAGTAAAGGACGCCCGGTCAAGATTTACGAGCTGGCCAGACCAATCCAGGAAATCATGGACAGCATTGAAAAAGAGAAGAAAAAAGAAGCAACTACCCAACTCGCCCTTGTCCAGAAGTTACGGGAATATATCCGCTGAAGTAATAATCTTACACTTTTTTGGGTTGCCGACAATAACCGTGGTTTTACTGGTAAAACTACAAAACAATCCGCTCTCAACGACACCAGGTATCCTTAGCGTGATATCTTCCAGTTCGTTGGGATCTGCAATATCCTTAAACTCACAATCAACGATAAAATTCCCATTGTCGGTTATGACCGGCCCATCCTTTTTTATCCCTTCACGAAGTCTTGGGATACAGCCAAGTGCCCTCAGCTGATTCATAACGGGGCGGATGGCAAAGGGGATCACTTCAACGGGTACTGGTCCGGTGAGGACTGGTACCACTTTCTGTTCGTCAACAACAACCACAAAGCGGAGTGCGGCTGCTGCAATGCATTTTTCCCGTGTGAGTGCGGCTCCCCTGCCTTTTATGAGGCGAAGGCGACTATCAACCTGATCGGCGCCATCAATAGCAAGATCGAGCACGGGCTCTTCATCAAGGGTGGTAAGCGGAATGCCATATTCGCGAGCAATACGCTCAGTCTGGTATGAAGTCGGGATACCCGAGATTTTTAATCCTTCAGAAACCCTGCAGGATAACCGTTCCATTGCATAAAAAACCGTGGAACCGGTTCCAAGACCAAGAACCATTCCATCCTCTGCCATATCCGCAGCTATATATCCCGCTGCACGCTTTGCTGCGGTTACTACCTGTACTGTATCATCCATCTACCTGATAGATATCAGTTTTCAATAAATAATACTGGTGATTTATGGATGAGTAAATCAGGTCAGCTGACGAAACGACCAGCTTCCATCGTAAATTGAAAAAATCGTTGCTCTATCAGGATTATTCCGATGATACGTGGTGTATCACTACACTGGCAGGAAAAAAATCCAGTCACTCCAAAAATAGTGTTTTTGCTTCGACTTCAGCATCATATGCGGTACAATCAAGAGTGACAGGGGTGATTGAGACATTTCCCTTCCGGATTGCATGCACATCTGTTCCCTCCTCCGCATCTTCAATAAGAGGACCATTGATCCAGAAGTACGGCCTCCCTCTTGGATCAAATCGTTTCTCGACGCCAGTATGGAATAATTTCCGGGCAAGCCGGGTGACTTCATAGCCGCCTTTTACCACTGAGGGAATATTGACATTGATAACATCAGCGTGAGGGCAGAACCCCTGCTCCAGTACACGGGAGACGACATCCCGGACAATTTTCTTTGCACCATCAAAGTTTTGTCCATGGTACCGGGGATCATCAAATTTGTCTCCCTGGTCCTCGACCTGAAGCGAGAATGCAATCCCTTTTGTTCCCTGGTTGGATCCTTCGAGTGCAGCACCAACAGTACCAGAGGTCATAATAGATTCAAAGGAGAGGTTCTCACCAATGTTGATCCCACTGACGATGAGTGTCGGGTTCAGCCTGAGTGCATACAGGCCGATAATGACTGCATCCGTGGGTTTGCCGGCCACCGACCATGCCGGGATACCATTCTGGATAACTCTGGTTGCCCGCAAAGGTTCAAAGATCGAAATAGATCTGCCGACTGCACTCTGCTGGGTTGCCGGTGCAACGACGGTTACATCTGCAATCGGTGAAAGAGCTTCAAACGCAGCCCAGAGCCCGACAGAACTCACGCCATCATCATTGGTCAGCAGGATCGAGGGTTTCATGTGCATTCACGTTTGAATCGCACTCCTAAAATAGTTCACCGATCGGATAGGGTAATTTTCTTTCAGCGCAAAGAGATGGATGATGAAAGTCCTGCTCGCTGAATATGCATCAGCTCATGATCCCTCGCTCGCTGCCGAAGGTGCTGCAATGCTTGCTGTACTCAGACAAAGTTTTGAGCGCTGCGGATACGATGTGGTGCTGCCCGGTAACGGGGATTTTGGTGCGGAGATTGCACACCTGGCGCCCATGTGTGATATGGGGCTTGTGATTGCCCCTGATCACATGCTTTCAGGTTTCACACGGATTCTTGAGCAGCATACCCATAATCTAGGATGCGGTTTCATGACGGTCGCTGTCTGTGCCAACAAGATGCAGACCGAAAAGATCCTGCGTTCGCATGATGTGCCTGTGCCGGCGGAGGTATCAGCGGGAAAACGGGTGATCAAACCGGTGAAAGGGTGCGGCGCGCAGGGTGTGCGCATATCGGATGGTCTGACCGGTGCCGGGGAATTCTCGCAGCAGTACATTAAAGGAGAGCACTTTTCTGTAAGTCTTGTCGCAAGCCGGGTGGTAGGGGATGCGTGCCTGTATTTCTCAGGGAAACCCCCGCTGGTGCTCGCGGTAAACCGGCAGTGTATAGAGACTACACCTGACGGGGCGTTTCACTATCATGGTGGTGAAACACCGGTGCACCCTGCACGTGAAGCAGAGATTACCGCAGTTGCCAGAAAAGTGGTGGAAGTCCTCGGGTGCCAGGGATATTGCGGTGTTGATGTTGTCCTTGCAGACAAGGTCTACGTTGTTGATGTAAACCCACGGATTACCACCAGCCTTGTTGGTATTGCCAGTTGCATGGATGAGGAGATTGCCGATATTCTTGTTGCAGCATCCAAAGGCGGGGGGCCGGATCAAGTGCATATGAGGGGCAGCTCCCGGTTTGACACGAGCGGGAAGGTCACAGGAATATGATTGGGATTGATGTGGGGGGTGCCAATCTCAAGGTTGTTGATGATGATGGT
>Ga0210091_1000014_pt1 | contig 17140 bp, 29 predicted proteins | sample WestPond_Cattail_5_FD_185581 | JGI IMG/M metagenome (GOLD analysis project Ga0210091, IMG submission 185581) | Wetland microbial communities from the San Francisco Bay, California, USA, that impact long-term carbon sequestration -... | ecosystem: Environmental > Aquatic > Marine > Wetlands ... | reverse complement strand
AGACAACGTTATCACACGGTCTCGGATTAATCAAAAATTCGTGTCGCAATGGGAATAACCTACACGCAGAAAAAGGATTGATTAACACATGCCAAAAATAAACAGACCACGCCGTGGTTCTCTTGCATTCAGCCCAAGAAAGCGTGCAAAGAGCCCGATCCCGAAATATCAATCGTGGCCTCTCTATGACGGGGCACCGGTACTGCAGGGGTTTGCTGGATATAAAGTAGGTATGACACACGTTATCATGGTAGATGATCACAAGAACAGTCCCACAGAGGGAAAGGAAATTATGGTGCCGGTCACCGTTATTGAAATCCCCTCAATGAAGGTCGCTGCGATCCGTGCCTACTCTGAAGATACCTATGGCAAACATGCGCTGACAGAAATCTGGGCAGACCAGCTCGATTCAGTGCTCGGTCGCCGTATCACCCTGCCGAAGGACTATGACAAAAAGGCTGCTCAGAAGAAATTTTCGGATGCAGTTGCAGCTGGAACGGTTGCCGAGATCTACGCGGTATCCTACACACAACCGGCAATTTTATCAGGTGTCCCAAAGAAAGTCCCCGATCTTATGGAGATCAAGGTGGGTGGCGGAGACATCAAAAAGCAGTGGGAGTTTGCACAGGGTATTTTGGGAAAAGAGGTTTCGCTGAACAATGTCCTCCAGTCCGGTGCATATGCCGATATTACTGCTATTACCACCGGTAAAGGTACGAATGGTGCAGTAAAGCGGTGGGGTATAGCGCTGCGCAAACGTAAACACTCCGTTGGTGGAAAGGAACGTCACCTTGGGACACTCGGACCCTGGAATCCTCATCATGTAAGATGGCAGGTACCCCAGATGGGCCAGCTTGGATTCCAGCAGCGGACAGAGTTTAACAAACGTATTTTAAGGATTAGTGAAGACGCGAGCGAGATCACACCTGCCGGGGGGTTCCTGCACTATGGTGTACTCAGAAGCCCGTATGTCCTGGTCAAGGGATCCATTCCGGGCCCGGTCAAGAGGCTTATACGTATCCGTCCGGCGATGCGCCTTGGTGAACATGTAGTAAGGATGCCGACAATCCAGTTTGTGAGCGTCCAGAGCAAACAGGGATGATCAGAGATGAAAGCACAGGTTAAATCACTTGATGGCGGAGTCGCGAAAGATATTGAACTTCCGGAACTCTTTTCCGAGGAGTACCGCCCCGATCTGATCAAAAAGGCTGTCATGGCCCTTCAGAGCACCAGGCGACAACCCCATGGGACGAATCCGTATGCTGGCATCTGTTCTTCAGCAGTCGGCTGGGGAAGTGGCCGCGGTTCATCGCATGTACCCCGTATCAAGAACGGTTCACGCGCTGCAAAAGTTCCGCAGGCAAAAGGAGGTCGTGAAGCACATCCTCCGAAGGTCGCCAAAATCCTGATCAAAGAGATCAACCAGAAGGAAAAACAAAAGGCATTCCGTTCAGCTGTAGCTGCGAGTATCTCTGCGGATCTCATCCGCGGTCGCGGCCACCGGTTCGAGGGGGCCGTCCCCGTTATCCTCGAGGATAAGTTCGAGTCACTCGACCGCACGCAGGATGTCATATCGGCGCTTACAACTGCAGGTGTCTATCATGATATCGAACGGGCAAAGGAGAGCAAGAAAGTCCGTGCCGGAAGAGGTAAGATGCGTGGTCGCAGGTTCAAGCAGAGAAAAAGTCTGCTTATTGTCACCGCAGGCAAACCCCTGAGGGCAGCACGCAACCTCTCAGGTGTCGATGTAGTTACCGTTGACCAGTTGAATGTCGAGCACCTTGCACCGGGTATGCTGGCTGGACGTCTCACCGTCTGGACAGAGAGCGCCCTTGTGCGGCTGGAGGGGAGATAAATGGCTCTGAAATACCCGTTTGTAACAGAAAAAGCAATGGTCCTTTTAGAGAACCAGGCAAAACTCCAGTTCCTCGTCAGCCGTGAAGCCTCCAAAAGCCAGATCAAACGTGAAATCGAAAAAGCGTTTGGACAGAACGTCAAAAGCGTTCGCACGCTCATGACCATGCATGGTCAGAAGAAGGCAATTGTGAGTTTTGAGAACGAAAAAGCCGCCGAGGAAATTCTCAGCCGGCTTGGTATTATGTAGGTGGGAACATGGGACATCGTATTACAACACAAAGCCGGGGCAAGGGAGGCCCGACCTATCGAGCACCATCCCACCGGTACAAGGCCGAACTGAAGCACATCGGTGATGATACACAGAAAATCACGGGAAGTGTCATCGATATTGAACATGATCCGGCACGAAATGCACCGATTGCACTCGTGAAACTCGAAGATGGGGCCAAAGTTTACATGCTGGTCACCGAAGGTCTCGGTATTGGTGAAATCATTACCTGGGGATCCAATGTTGAGGTAAAGAACGGCAACACCCTGACCCTCCAGCATATTCCTACCGGGACATACATATGCAATATCGAAGCTCGTCCGAATGATGGCGGCAAATTTGTCCGTGCATCTGGCGTTCAGGCAGTCGTCATTGATAAGATAGAGGACCGTGTCGGTATCAGAATGCCCAGCGGAAAGACCAAATGGTTCAACCACCGTTGCCGTGCAACTATCGGCATTGTCGCTGGCGGCGGTCGGGTTGACAAGCCGTTTGTGAAAGCAGGCAACAAGTACCACAAAATGCAGAACACGGCGTCAAACTGGCCGCGAGTCCGTGGTGTTGCAATGAACGTCATCGACCATCCCTTTGGTGGCGGCGGTCACCAGCACACCGGTCGACCGAAGACGATTGCACGAGGGACCTCTCCAGGGAGGACTGTCGGACATGTGGCTGCACGCAGGACAGGTAAGAGCAGGAAGTGAACGGTATGGCAGCACCAAAAAAGACTCAGAAGAGAATGCCAAGAAGGCGTGAAGAGTTCACCTATCGGGGATACAGGATTGACGAGCTGAAGGCGATGGGGATAAGCGAACTCCTCCCGCTCATGCCAGCCCGTGCACGACGCAAGATAGTACGCGGTTTCTCCCGTGGTGAAGAAATTTTGCTTACAAAGGTCCGTGATGGTGATGAGAAGATCAGAACGCATCTGCGCGAAATGATTGTCATGCCTGAGATGGTGGGCAAATCCATTGAGATCTATAACGGCAAGGAATTCATGAAAGTAGAATTTCAGCCTGAGTCAGTCTTCCACTATCTCGGTGAGTTTGCACTGACAAGAAGGAAAGTTGCTCATGGTAGTGCCGGTATCGGTGCAACACGAGGAAGCAAATACGTTCCGTTGAAGTGATGAACATGGCACGAATTGATTATTCACAGAAAATCAGCGGTGAAAACATCGCAAAAGCGAAGGCGAACGAACTTAATATGTCGCCCAAGCATTCGATCGAAATTGCCACGTTCATCAGACATCAGCGCGTGAACGATGCAATTGCGTACCTGAATGATGTCGTGGGTTTAAAGAAAGCGATCCCGTTCCGGCGATTTAACCGGAATGTGGCGCACAAACGCGGCCTCCCGGGAAACTGGGATGCAGGAAGGTATCCGGTGAAGGCATCGAAGGCATATATACGGGTTCTCGAATCGGTAAAGAAGAATGCCGAGTATATCGGTCTTGATGCCGACAATCTTGAGATCATCCACGTATCGGCTAATCGCGGGCGCGCCCAGAAATCTTTCTTTCCCCGTGCAATGGGACGAGCGACCCCCAAGGTCCGTGAAAGTGTGAACATTGAAGTCGTAGTCCGCGAGGTGGTGTAATGGCGGTGGAGCAGAAGTTTATCTCAGAAGGTGTGCGGAAAGCCCGTGTTGAAAAGTACCTTTCAAAGGAATTGAAGCGTGCAGGATACGGCGGTATGGACATTGCCAGAACACCGCTGGGTACACAGGTGACCATCTTTGCAGAAAAACCCGGTATTGTTATCGGAAAAGGTGGCAAACTGGTTCACCAGTTGACCCTGGACCTTGCTCAGAACTATGGCGTTGAATCCCCCCAGATTGAAGTTCAGCAGGTTACAAACCCCAGCTTCAATGCCCAGATTATGGCAGAACGGCTGGCGAACGCTCTTGAACGAGGTTGGTACTTCCGTAAAGCAGGATCGAGCATCCTTCGCAGGGTCATGGACTCCGGGGCGCTTGGATGTGAAGTCGTGATTGCCGGTAAATTAACCGGAGCACGTGCCCGTACCCAGAAATTCACTGAAGGTTACATCAAACATTGTGGTGAACCGAGTAACACCATCGTTGAGAAAGGGTATGCAGTCGCTATCAAGAAACTTGGTGTCATAGGTGTCCAGGTAAAGCTTGTCCCTGCCGGTGCGAAACTACCGGATCACTTTGAAATAATTGAACAGGAAAAGAAGCGAAAGGCACCAAAAGTAACCGTCACCGATATTGGTGATATTGACGCTGACGAACCAGCCCTTCCCGATGAAATACCCTTCAGGGAGGAGAGGTAATGGCAATTTTACGAGCACGGGATGTTCAGCAGCTTTCTGAAGTAGAACTGCTGGAACAGATGGAAAAACTCCGGATGGAGCTTGTCCAGCATTATGGTAAAGTCAGTGCCGGTGGCGCCACAGAGAACCCGGGTCATATTGGTGAACTCAGGCGAACAATCGCCCGTTTGAAGACCGAGCAGAACCGCAGGAGAAACGTATGATCTCTTCCCAGAATGTCCTCCGTCATGAACTGATCGGACTGGACGTTCTGGTATCGGGAGCGGCAAACCCCCTTCACCGGGGATTATGCGGGCACATCATCGATGAAACAAAAAATCTGCTGATAATTGAGACCTTAAACGGGGTTAAACGCATCCCCAAGATGCACAGCAGATTTCAGCTGCACCTTCCAGGCAGAGAACTTGTTGAGATAGATGGATCCGTGATGGTTCTGGCTCCTGAAAAGAGAATTAACCTGCACGAAAAGAAGAGGATAAAATAATGGCACTAAACATTGGATTGAACGTTCAGGCACCAAAACAAGAATGCAAGGACGTTAATTGTCCGTTTCACGGCACTTTACCGGTGCGCGGCCAGGTGATCACCGGCAAAGTCGTGAGCGATCGAATGATGGGAACGGTCGTAGTCGCACGTAATTACCTGCACTACATCCGTAAATACAAGCGGTATGAAAAACGCAGCTCGAAACTTCACGCCCACAACCCTCCCTGTATTCAGGTTAAGGTTGGAGACATGGTGAAGATCGCTGAGTGCAGACCGCTATCGAAGAGTACTACCTTCGTCGTCGTGGAGGTGCTGCAGCCATGAAGGCAAAGCAGTCTACCATTCCTCGCGCACTTGCCACAGGGACCAGGCTTGCCTGTGCTGATAATACCGGTGCCAGGACAGTACAGATCATTTCTGTCTTTGGCTACCACGGTGTCAGGCGCCGTCAGCCTAAGCTGGGCCTTGGGGATCTCTGCACAGCCAGCGTCCAGAAAGGTACCCCTGATATGCGCCGCAAGCTTGTGCGTGCTGTCATCATCCGTCAGAAAAAAGAGATGCGCAGGCCGAATGGCATGCGGGTATCCTTCGATGACAACGCAGTTGTTGTTGTGGATGAGAAGAACGAGCCAAAAGGAACGGAGATCAAGGGTCCGATAGCCCGCGAGGTAGCGGAACGGTTCCCCAAGCTCGGCTCCATGGCAACGATCATTGTGTGAGGTAAGAAGAATGGTACGAATAGAAAGTGAACAGCCAAGAAAGCAGAGAAAGGCGCGTTACCAGGCACCTTCACACGTGAAGACCAAATACCTCAACGCCCCGCTTTCCGCGGCGCTCAAAGAAAAATACAAGAAAAAGACGCTGCGTGTAATTAAGGGTGATACCGTTAAGGTAACCCGCGGAGATTTCGTTGGCAATGAGGGACTTGTAGATGCAGTCGATACCAAGAAGTCAAAAATTGTTGTCCATGGTGTTTCCTCCACGAAAGCTGATGGAACCGAAGTTCCCCGGAATATCGATGCATCAAATGTGCAGCTCACCAAACTGAATCTCACTGACAAACGCCGTGTGGAAAAATTAGGGGAGGCAGAATAATGTCGGATCATCTGAAGCGGTTAAACGCCCCGGACTCGTGGCACATTGCAAAGAAAACCACGAAATTCATTACGAAAACAGCACCCGGACCGCACAACGCAAATGCAATGCCGATTGCAGTCTGGCTCCGAGATCATATGGGCCTTGCACGGAATTTAAAAGAAGTCAAGCAGATCCTCCATCAGAATGATGTAATTATCAATGGAAGACCCTGCCGTGACGCAAAAGTTGGTATTGGAATTTTTGATATTATCTCATTACCGAAGATCAACAAATTCTACCGTATCCTGCGTGACAAGAACGGTCGTCATGTGTCCATTGAGATTGATGCCGAGGCAGCAAAAACCCGTCTGTGTAAGGTTAAAAACAAGACCATTGTCTCAGGTGGTAAGGTTCAGCTCAACATGAGGGATGGAGCCAACCTGCTTGCTGACAACACCTACAAAGCCGGTGACTCGGTAATTCTCTCGCTCGAACCTGAAACCAGGTTCAAAATTATTGACCACTTCCCGTTTGCCATTGGTAACATGGCCATGGTTATCGGGGGTCGTCACTCAGGAAATGTTGCACGAATCATTGATATCGTCAAGATGCCAGGGAGCGTCCCCAATAAGATTATTTTAGAGGATGAAACGACAAAGACACGGTTTGACACGATTGCGCCCTATATTTACATGGTCGGAAAACAGACATCCGCGATAGCGTCCTGGGGGCATGAACAATGACGTCAATGCGCGATATCTATATCGACAAGGTGGTTGTTCACATGGGTGTCGGCGAGAGCGGGGAAAAACTCGTAAAAGCTGAAAATATCATGAAGACAATCACCAAACAGACACCTATCAGGAGCATTGCAAGGATGACCCAACCGGCATTCTCCATAAGGAAAGGTGCCCCGATTGGATGCAAGGTCACGCTCCGTGGCAAATCAGCCCGGGATTTTTTCTCGACATCAATTGGGATCATCAACAAAACTGTCTTTGAGAGCCAGTTTGACAAGAGCGGGAATATCTCATTTGGAATAGAAGAACATACTGATTTTCCCGGTATGTCCTACGACCCACAGGTTGGTATCTTTGGTATGGATGTCAATGTGGTGCTTGAACGCAAAGGCATACGGATCACCCGCCGGCGCATGGAGCAGAAAAAACTCCCGGCAAAACAGCGCGTGAAAAAGGAGGATGCGATTGCATTTCTCAAAGAGCAATATATGGTAGAGGTGCGCTAATGGCTGGAGAACAGAAGAAGATCTATGGTCGCGGTGCGAACGAATGCAAGATGTGCGGGCGTAAACAGGGGCTTGTGCGCAGATATCATATTATGTTCTGCAGGCAGTGCTTCCGCGAGTGGGCCCGGAAAATCGGATTCAAAAAAATGAGCTGAAGGTGAATGCACAATGACACGAAGTAATCCAATAGCAGACGGAATGTGTTCCCTGAAAAATGCCGGTGACACAGGTAAGTCCGTGTGCATCATCGAACCAGCAAGCAAACTTCTCGGTGCAATGCTCCGTATTATGCAGGACGCCGGTTACATCAGCAGTTTTGAGTTCATCGATGATGGCAGGGGTGGACAGCTGAAGGTTCACCTCACGGGCAAAATTAACCGGTGTGGTGCAATAACCCCGCGGTTTTCGGTACAGATGGATGAGATGGAATACTGGGAGAAGCAGTACCTGCCCGGAAAGAATTTCGGGCTGCTGATACTTTCGACCTCGCGCGGTGTAATTTCACACGAACAGGCGAGGAAAGAGGGTATTGGTGGCGAACTGCTCGGGTATGTTTATTAAAAGGTGCGAGATTATGTCAGCAGTCAGAATAGTTAAGATTCCCGAGGGTGTTAAAGCCCGTCTGGATGGCTCGCAGCTCGAAGTGAAAGGGCCAAAAGGGCAGCTTTCACGAAACATGCGGTTCCCCCAGGTGATCGTAACCTGCGAAGGGAACGAGGTCACCATCTCAACCGAATCCAATAGAAAAGAGATGACAGCGATGGTTGGGACACTGGAGGCGCATACCAAAAACATGTGCCGGGGTGTGAGTGAAGGGTTTGAGTACCATATGAAAATGGTCTACAGCCACTTCCCGATCCAGCTCAAACTTCAGGGCAACCGGCTTGAGATTGCAAACTTCCTTGGTGAGAAGAAGGCGCGTTACGCACGGATTGAACCGGGTGTTACAGCAAAGATAGCAAATGATGAAGTTGTGCTCACGGGAATCGACCGCGAACTGGTCGGAACCTCGGCAGCAAACATTGAGCATGCTACCCACATCCGTAACCGCGATCCCAGGGTCTTCCAGGATGGCATCTATATTGTGCAGAGGGGCTGAAGATCGATGACCACTGAAATAAAACGGTTAATCCGGGTGCGTGTAGAAAAGGGTGCAACCTTCAAGCGTGACGGATATGGTAAGAAGAAGCAGCTCTCTGACTCCTGGAGAAAGCCCCGGGGGCAGCACAATAAGCAGAGAGAGCAGAAAAAGGCAAAAGGAGCTCTCCCAAAGCCCGGATTCGGAAGCCCGATTGCAGTACGCGGGATGCACCCCAGCGGGTTTTTTGAGGTATTGGTCTCTTCGGTAAAGGAACTTGAGGGTATTAATCCAAAGACCCATGCGATCCGGATAGGCGCAACAGTCGGTGAACGTACACGTGTCGGACTCCAGGAAAAGGCACTTGCGGCAGGGTTCAAAGTGCTGAATGCCCGCACGGTAAAGACCGGATCAGAACAGGAAAAGGCCAAAAAACCGGCAAAGGTGGCGGACAAAAAGAAGAGCGAAGAAAAGAAGAAGGAAGAAAAGAAACCTGCTCCGTCCAAAGCCAAAGCACCGGAAGCACCCGTCAAGAAAGATACCAAGAAGGCAAAGAAAACGCCAGAAGCAGAAGAGAAAAAGGCTCCGGTAAAAGAGAAGAAAACGGCAAAACCGAAAGCGGAACCAGCGGAAAAAACACCTGAAGAAACTAAAAAAGCCGCTCCTCCCAAAACAACAAAGAAAACTGCCAAGCCAAAGACGGATGCATCTGCTGAGGACAAACCAAAGGCAGCTCCAAAACCCAAGGCAAAAAAGAAGACCGAGTCAGAGGTGAAGAAGAATGAGTGATGTTGCCAGCCAGAAACGCATCGCCGCCGCAGTCTTAAAATGTGGTGTCAACCGTGTCTGGTTTGACCCGGACCGTATATCGGATATCGAAAATGCAATCTCACGTGAAGATTTAAGAGGGCTGATCACTGATGGCGCAATCAAGGCACATCAGAAGAAAGGTGTAAGCCGCGGCAGGGCCCGTGCCCGGATCGCAAAGCGGTCATATGGACACCGTAAGGGTGCGGGAAAAAGAAAAGGTGCGGCAGGAGCCCGCAATCCAAGCAAAACGGCCTGGGTCCAGAAGATCCGTGCTATACGAAAAGTGCTCGTTGAACTCCGCGATGCAGGTACGATTGACCGGCATTTGTACCGCATAATGTACCGGAAAGCGGCCGGCGGTCAGTTCAGGAGCGTTGCGCACATGAAGGCACAGATGGAGATCCTCGCAGGGAGGATGAAATAACATGGCTACAGGATCACGGTATTTTGTTCCCTTCAGAAGACGAAGAGAGGGCAAGACCGATTACTACAAGCGGACCCGGCTCGTCGTAGCAGATGCACCACGAATGGTTGTGCGTAAGACTAACCGGCATATCATTATCCAACTCGTTACAGCAGAGATGGATGGGGACCGCACACTCGTCGCAGCAAATTCTGCCGAGCTGGAAACATACGGGTACACGGGATCGACATCCAATACACCGGCAGCCTATCTGACCGGCATGCTCTTTGCCGTAAAAGCGAAAAAAGCAGATTACGGCAGGGCTATTCTGGATATCGGGCTCAATCGCGCAACTCCCGGTGCACGGGTCTTCGCCGCACTGAAAGGTGCTGTTGAAGCAGGACTTGATGTACCTCATGGGGAGAAGATCCTTCCCTCCGACGAACGTGCCAAGGGTGCACATATCGCTGCATATAACAAAAAAGCCAGTGAAATTGTTACAAATGTCGAACAGGTGGCAGACGCCATAAAAAAGGAGCTGGTGTAAATGGCTTATGAAAGAGAAGAGTGGCGCCCGGTCACCGGTCTTGGCAAACTCGTCGCCTCGGGAGAGATCAAAAGTATTGACCAGGTTCTTGAGAGCGGAAGACCGATCAAGGAACCCCAGATCGTTGATATGTTCCTTCCCGATCTGGAAGATGAAGTTCTTGATATTGCCATGATGCAGCGGATGACCGACTCAGGTCGCCGCGTTCAGTTCCGTGCCGTTGTTATTGTTGGCAACCGGAACGGGTATATCGGATTTGGTCAGGGTAAGGACGTGCAGGTAGGTAATGCGATCAAGAAGGCGATCGTAAAAGCAAAAATGAATCTTATTAAGGTGCGGCGCGGCTGCGGCAGCTGGGAATGCGGGTGTGACGCAACTCATTCGATTCCAATGCAGGTTCAGGGAACTGCAGGCAGCGTCCGGGTCACTCTTAAACCCGCACCCCAGGGTATCGGCCTTGTTACCGGGGATATCAGTAAGAAAGTGCTTGAGCTCGCAGGAATCAAGGATGTGTGGACGTTCGCACGCGGACAGACGCGTACTACTATCAACTTTGCAAAGGCTACCTTCAACGCCCTCAATGAAACCAATATGATCAGGACAGGGAGGCTGCCATAAATGTTCGCAGTTGTTCAGGTCCGTGGTGTCGTAAAAACGCGCCGGGACATCAAGGACACACTCAAGATGCTGCGTCTTCATCACATCAACCATTGTGTACTCGTGGCGGACACACCGGAAAACCTCGGCATGATCCGCAAGGTAAAGGATTATGTTGCCTATGGCGAAGCGGATGCCTCCACTATTGAGACACTGCTGCTGACCCGCGGCAGGGTCATTGGTGATGCACCGTTAACTGATGAGTACATCAGATCGAACTCGACATACAGCAGCATCTCTCAATTTGCACAGGCGCTTGCGGGTGGTGAAACAAAACTCCGCGATATTCCGGGTCTCAAACCCGTATTACGCCTTCACCCGCCACGCAAGGGATACAAAACTACCAAACGCACTTTCCCCCAGGGAGGAGCGCTTGGCTATTATGGTCAGGAGATCAATACTCTCCTTTATAAGATGAGGTGATGCAGGATGCCAACCAACAAACGTTCAAAGTTCCGTGGATCGCGGACATGTGGTGGCGGCACCCACAAAAACCGGCGGGGTGCAGGCAACCGCGGCGGTCGCGGTCGTGCCGGCATTAATGCCCACCACTTTGTTAAGTGGTATAAAGAGATGGGAGGACCGGTCTTTGGAAAGGATGGTTTCTCGAATAGTTCCCGGATAACCGTAACGGTAATGGATGTCGGGATTATCGACCAGATAGTGCCATCGCTCCTGGCGCAGGGTATTGCAAAAGATGAAGGGGGTGTCATCGTGATCAACACTGCTGATTTGGGCATCGAAAAGGTGCTGGGCAGTGGCAAAGTCACAAAAAAGCTAAACATCACCTCGCAGGCATTCTCTGAATCGGCAAGGGTAAAGATTGAAAAAATGGGTGGAAAGGCACTCGTCGCCTGACCAGCCCCGTAATTTTTTGGTGAAACAATGGGAAACCTGCTGGATCGAATGGAACCCCTGCTCGCTGCGATGCCCGCAGTGAGGAGTCCCGAAGGACATGTCCATTTCAAGAATAAACTGATCTGGACTGTTGCAATATTGATTCTGTATTTTGCCCTGACGAACATTCCGCTTTTTGGCATGGCACCCCAGTCCACGGATTTATTCGCTGCCTGGCGTGCACTTCTTGCAGGTGCAAGTGGTTCAATCGTTCAACTGGGGATCGGACCAATCGTTACAGCATCCATCGTGCTCCAGCTGCTGAAAGGAGCAGATATCCTCCACATTGATACAAGCGAGACGCGCGGGCAGGTCATGTACATGGGACTCCAGAAGGTCCTTGTCATGGTCATGATTGTCATTGAAGCTGCTCCGAGCCTTGTGGGGGGATTCATTCAGCCCGACCCGGTAATCGCCCAGCAATTCTTTGGCGGTAACCTCTTTGCAGTATCTTTCCTTATCTTCATCCAGATCTGTATTGGGGGTCTCCTCATCTTCTTCATGGATGAAGTCGTCACAAAATGGGGTATTGGTTCGGGGGTCGGTCTCTTTATCATTGCCGGAATATCCCAGGCATTGGTGAACGGTTTTATTCAGTGGGCGGCAGTTGCCGATCCATATCCGGTCGGTTTTTTCCCCCGCCTCGTTGCAATCGGGCTGGATGGGGCAAGTTATCTTACCTACTTTAGCAAGGATATGCTTGCATTTGTTACCACAATTGCAATTTTCCTGGTCATTGTCTATGTCGAATCCACGCGCATCGAGATCCCGCTTGCTCATGCCCAGGTGCGGGGTGCACGGGCACGTTTCCCGGTCAAACTCATCTACGCCAGTGTCCTGCCGATGATTCTCGTCCGGGTGTTACAGGCCAACATCCAGATGATTGGTTTGTTCCTCTCCAATGTCGGCATTACCATTCTCGGGAAATTTGTAGGTACGGAACCAATTAACGGAATAATGTATTACCTGAACCCGATAAACGGTCCGAGTCAATGGATGTGGTGGTCATATGATCTCCTGCATCCTCCATGGGAGATTCTATTACGTCTCGGAGTTGATATCACATTCATGGTGGTCGGAGGTGCGATCTTCGCGCTCTTCTGGATCAAAACTGCCGGGCTCGATTCAAAAGATGTGGCCCGGCAAATCCAGTTATCGGGCATGTCCATTCCCGGCTACCGCAGGAACCCGCAGGTACTTGAAAAGTATCTTGACCGGTATATCCCCCGTGTCACGGTCATCGGTGGTGTCTTTATTGGTGTGCTCAGTGTCATTGCAAACCTCTTTGGTGTCATCGGTGGTGTGAGCGGAACTGGACTGCTCCTGACGGTAAGCATCACGTACCGTCTCTATGAGGAAATCGCAAGCCAGCAAATCATGGAGATGTACCCGTTCATGCGGACATTCTTTGGTAAAGAGTGAAGACGTGGAAGGGACCAGGATGGAAGGAAAAAAGGTCATCATAACCGGAGTACCGGGCGTCGGAAAGACGACGGTCGTCAACGAGGCGTTAAAGAAAATCAAAGAAGAAGGTATCGAGTACAAATCCATTAATTTCGGCACCTTTATGTTTGAGGTTGCCATGAACGACAAAATCGTTCAGGACCGGGACCAGATGCGCACGCTGGACCGTGCAGTCCAGAAACGACTGCAGCAGCGTGCTGCACAGGCGATAGGACAGGTCCCGGGCAACGTGCTGATCGATACACATGCATCGGTAAAGACGCCGAAAGGATACTTTGCGGGACTTCCCGAATGGGTGCTGCGCGAGATTATGCCTGATAGTATCATACTCGTTGAAACGGATGAAGATCAGATTCTCATGCGGCGTTTAACGGATGAAACGCGGTCCCGGGACAAAGAGGGTGCACGATCGATAGCAGAACACCAGCAGTTCAATCGCTCTATTGCTGCTGCCTATGCAATGCTAACCGGCTGCACGGTAAAAATTGTGACAAACGCTGATTTCCTCCTCGAACGGGCTGCAGAGGATATGGCAGCCGTGCTCAGGTGAATATATGGATTTTGGAAAGGTTTGGGATAAATACGGTATTTACATTGCATTGGGCTTTATGATGCTCATGATGTTTTCTTACAGCGTCGAGTGGCTGAAGGTGGGAATCGGGCAGGGAATCGATGGTATATTCTCACCCTTGATAGAGTCGTTTAAAATACCCTTTTATGTCCTTATTCTGATCCTTTCTGCATTTACGGGATTGTATTCCTCTGTTATCCAGAAATATACGATAGATTACGAGAAGATGACAGAGACCCAGGAACGGATGAAGGAGTTCCAGAAGGAGTATCGCGAGGCGCAACTCTCCCAGGATGAGAAAAAGATCAAGAAAATGGATGCAAAAAAAGACCGGGTTATGAAAGAACAGCTGGAAATGTCCCAGAACCAGTTCAAGCCGATGGCATATATCCTTGTCCTGACCGTACCGATCTTTTTCTGGCTGCTCTTCAGGCTCAATCAGGTAACATCAACCATCACGTTTCCCTATATCGGATCCATCGGCCTGCATAATGCAGCGCTCTGGGTTATCCCGGCATGGATGATCTGGTATATGATCTGTTCCATCACCTTAAGCCAGGTGATAAGGAAATCCCTGAACATCGGGGGTCTTTGATGAGGATTACCGTGAGCGGGCTGCCCGGTAGCGGGACAACCTCACTCTCACGGTACCTCTCAGAACACCACGGTTTTTCATTAATCTCCGCCGGGGAAGTCTTCCGCCAGCTTGCACAGGAACACAACATGGGACTGGCAGAGTTCGGGCGCCTGGCTCAGGAAGACCCGGCATTTGACAAAATGATTGATGACCGGCAAAAAGAGATCGCACAGCAGCGGGACAATATCATCGTTGAAGGCCGGCTTTCCGGCTGGATGGTCAGGGACGCGGATATCAGGATCTGGCTCTTTGCCCCGATTGGTTGCCGGGTAAAACGGATTGTCTTCAGGGATCAGATAGCGGATGATAAGACTGCAGAACGGATCACCATTGAGCGGGAAGAGTGCGAAGCGGGAAGGTATCGAACGTATTATAATATTGACATCAATGATCTCTCAATCTATCAGATTATCCTGAACTCTGAGCACTGGAGTGTTGAAGGACTCGGGTCAATTATTGATACGGCAATCGTGCAGCTCAAATCTTATGAAACCCGGTAATTTTTTACTCTGCATACAACAGAATAGTAAATACGTTCTCGAAAAAGCATCTCTTTTTTTTAAACAGGGATACCGATGCAAAAATCCTTTAGCAAGTGCCGGGGAATGTGATTTCTGTGGAAGATGATATAACAATCCAGCTTGTTCAAACATGGGATGATGAGGATATCGCAAACCTGTACCGTGCAGGCGGGTGGTGGAAGGAGGAGTATGATCAGAAGGAGCTACCCCGTCTTATCCATGGGAGTTTCCTGTTCGCTGTTGCCGTTGATAAAAGAACCGGACATGCTATTGGCATGGGCAGAGTCATATCTGACGGGGTTTCTGATGGATATATCCAGGATCTTGTTGTATTACCGGAATACCGGAAAACGGGAATCGGAGCCAGGATCGTTTCGACATTAGTAAAAAAATGCGTTGAAAGGGGAATTTCCTGGATTGGTCTTATAGCAGAACCAGATACTGAAAAATTTTACCTGCCCTTTGGATTTCACCCCATGGAAAGACATGTTCCGCTGAAATTCCGGAGTGATTAAGTGATGCTTACCCAGGAAAATTTCAAACCCGTTGCCCTTTCGGATCGGGCTTTTTTCGAGCGGCACTATGCCCACTATCCGCAGACGCACAGTGATAATACCTTCACGAACATGGTCTGCTGGAATCACTACGCACACTACCAGTATGCCTATGTACAAAAAAATCTCATCATCGCAAGCACAATTGATGATGTCACCCGGTTCCGTCCCCCTATCGGTCCAAGGGATCCCGCTCTCCTCCGATCGCTGATCCGGCTGGCATCGGATATGAGTGACAATGAACCGATTGTGCTGATAGATCCTGACACCGCCAGCTGGATGCGGGAAATCTGTCCTGGCATAAACCTTGTTCCTGACCGTAATCATTTTGAATACGTGTACCGCTCTGCAGACCTTGCGGAGCTTCCCGGGAAGAATTATCTGACTATCCGTCGCCAGATAAGCAAGTTCCGTCGCAACTGCACCAGCTCGGTTGAACCGATTACCCGGGAAAACTGGGAGGAGGTAAAACGATTCCTTATCGAATGGTGTGAATGGAAAGGGTGCGAAAACGATAAGGTTCTCGCACATGAAAAGGAAGCGGTTTTTTATGCTATCGATCACTTTGATGAACTGGCGATTAAGGGAATGATCATACGGGTCTTTTCAAAAATCGGTGCGATGTCCCTTTTTGAACACCTCAATGCGGATACCGCGTTGGTACATTTCGAAAAAGGACTGCCTGATTGCGAAGGGATCTATAAAGTGATCAATGCTGAAACCGCAACATTTCTGTCAAAAAAATACTCCTATCTTAACCGGGAAAGCGATCTTGGTATTCCCGGGCTCCGTGAGGCAAAAATGCGGTACCATCCCCATCACATGGTTGAAGTTTATTCTCTGAAACGTGATTCATAAAAAATGGTGAAGATTACCCGTTACGCCAAGGATCAGGCACTGCCTCATTTAACGGGGTATCTTTCAACACTTTAAAGGGTATTGGTTGATCGGAAAGGCACGATCATCCTCATCATTCCTGTGCTTTATGTGATGCAAAAAATCTTGATACTCAAAAATGTTATACTGCTGCAATATACGCCATGATACCTGATGCAATAATATTGACAGCGATGGCAGCCACCAGCATACCAAGGACTTTTCCCATAATATCGGTTACAACATCTCCTAATATGCGCTGGATATTCTCCGAATAGTAGAGAACGAGCCATGTGGCGATGAGGGAAAGGGTGATAGCAATGAACGGGACAAGAAGGCCATAATCCTTTGAAAGAAGCATTACCGTGGTAATGGCACCCGGACCGCACAGAAGCGGTGTTCCGATGACCACCCCCGCAGCTGTTTTTGAATGCTCTTTACAATGACCTATCTCAATACCAAGTGCTTCCTGAATCCCGAGAAGGAACAGAAGAATACCCCCGGCAATCTGGAAGCTGGCCATATTGAGCCTGAAGATATCAAAGATCATCTTGTTGAAAATTAAGAAGAGGTACATCAGTCCCCCAGCAACTGCTACTGCGATGAACGCCTGTTTATGAATTTCTGCCGGGGTCTGGCCTTTGGTCATTGCCGCAAAGATAGGAACAGAAAGAAGCGGGTCAAGGATGATGAACAGGGCAGCAAAAGCATAGATGATTTCGGAAAGTATCTCCTGCATAGTCTGAATTATGATATAGGCTCTGATTGCGGATAAAATTGCGGGATCGCGGTAGTGGATTTCATTCGCTGCCATGAAACCCTTCTTAAACGATAAAGTAAATGACAAGGATTGCAGCAGTTGAGAGCGCTCCAGTGGCAGATATAAGACGGGCT
>Ga0210091_1000013_pt1 | contig 17594 bp, 20 predicted proteins | sample WestPond_Cattail_5_FD_185581 | JGI IMG/M metagenome (GOLD analysis project Ga0210091, IMG submission 185581) | Wetland microbial communities from the San Francisco Bay, California, USA, that impact long-term carbon sequestration -... | ecosystem: Environmental > Aquatic > Marine > Wetlands ... | reverse complement strand
GAGGAAAAGTATCCATAAAATTGCCGATTAAAACAGATATCAGGTCTTCAGATTCTGCCAGGTTCCCGGAAAAATTTGATCTGGTGGTTTTTTCCAATGTCTTAAATGAACTCCCGGATGCCACCATGGACATAAGGGCTGAAATTGTCGCACAAATCTCAGAACGGCTCACACCTGATGGCTCAATCCTTATTGTCGAACCCGCAGATGAGGAAAACGCGACCCGCATGCGATCGCTCACGGTTGCACTGCAAAAAACCGGGTTGTCTGTCTATAGTCCGTGTTCATTCATCTGGGGATCAACCTGCACTGCCCCCCGCTGCTGGAGTTTTGAGACTGCGCCGGCGATAAAACTCTCCTGGTTGATGGAGACAATTGCCCACTGCGAGGATTCATACCGGTACGTTAACACCGACATGAAGTACAGTTATGCTATCCTGCGAAAGGATCGAATGCGAAAGGAGAATTTTCGTTTGCCTGGCGGATCCAAATTCCTCCGGTTATCCAAATTACATTTGCATATCGGAAAACGGATCAACGTTGCCGGCGGAAAAATGTCCGGGGAACTGGGCAATACACGATCCCATGTGTACAAGATCTGTGACGGGACAGCAAAAACACCGGTGTATGCAGTGCTGCCTTCCTATCATATCACGCCGGAAAATGACCTGATTACATCTGCACCGTATGGATCAGTCCTTGCACTCCGCAATGTGCTGGTGCGGTATAACAAGACGCATGATGCGTATAATCTTCTGGTTAGCAGGAACACGAAGATCACTTTTGTTACTATGGAGACAAGAACCTGAAGAAAATTCTGACTGGAATGAAATTGGATACCACACGAGATATCTGGAGAAAATACCTGCAGATGTTCCTCCGGCCCAGGTGATGACTCTTACCTCTGACCTGAAATAAGTCCTGATAAATATATCTGGAAAAGGCACGCGTGGCAGAGAAATCTTCCAAAAGGGGCTATTGATATCTCTCCTTTCCTGATAGTAATGCACAGAAGAGTTTTGTGCTTTGCTCACAAAAAATAAGAACAGAATTTAAAAGAAAGAGTCTGGTAAAAGGGTCGAAATGTCACTTTCAAAAGGCTGTGTTCTCTGCCATCAGGGTGCAAAGATGGTGCTCTTTGTTACGGGACGTTGCCATCGCTCCTGCTGGTACTGCCCCCTTTCCCGCGAACGAAAAGGTTCCGATACCGTGTATGCAAATGAGCACCCGGTTGATATCCCGTCACAGATAATTGAGGAGGCGGAGAATATGAGCGCCCTTGGTACGGGAATCACGGGAGGAGAACCGCTCATGTGCCTTGACAGGGTTACAGGATATTGCCGGCTGCTCAAGGATCATTTTGGACCTGATCACCACATACACCTGTATACTTCAAAAGCTCCCGGCGATGACGAACTGGGACGCATGAAAGGGCTCGTTGACGAAATTCGTCTTCATCCCCCGCATGAATGCTGGAATACCATACTCGATACTGACTACATCCGATCGGCAAAGCGGGCGAAAGAAATAGGATTTGATATCGGTATCGAAGTTCCTGCACTTCCGGGTCTGGAAATGCTTATACCTGCACTTCCTTACCTTGACTTCCTCAATATCAATGAACTCGAATGGGGCGAGACCAATGCGTACGAGATGCGGGAGCGGGGGTATGAACTGACCGATGAACTGCACAATGCAATTGAGGGAGCAAAAGGCTGGGCTGAGGAATTGTGCCGGCATGATAAGGTGCACTGGTGTTCATCTGCGTTCAAGGATTCAGTGCAGCTGCGGGAGCGGTTGAAGCGAATCGCAGAAAATACGGCCCGACCATTCGATGAAATTACTCCTGACGGAACTATTGTGTACGGTGTGCTTGAGCCACCCCTCCACCAAAAAGATGTATGCACTCAATTCTGTGAACGGAAATTTGATCCGGGAAGTTTTGAGGATTATAATGACCGTATAGAGATGGCATGGTGGCTGCTTGAAAAAAATATCGATGATCTGCCGGGGAAAAAATATGTTGTGGAACGCTATCCTAACGGGGGTATGGTTGTTGAGGTGACCCCATTATGATCCTGCGTTCGCTGATTGAACCACTCTATGAGAGGGCCCTGAAGATGCAGATCCAGCGAGTGCCTAACCATATCGCCATCATTCAGGATGGTAACCGGCGCTATGCAAAAATGCTGGGCATCGACACACCGAAGGGGCACCGTGCAGGAGCGGATAAAACTGAGGAAATGCTTGACTGGGCACATGAACTGGGCGTTAAACATATTACATTATACACATTCTCCACGGAAAATTTCTCAAGGGACAAAGAGGAAGTAGACCATCTCTTTGCCCTGTTCCGTGAAAAGTTCATTTCAGTCCTGAACGACGAACGTGTCAAGCGATATAATATCTGTGTCCAGATGGTGGGAGACCGTTCGCTTCTGCCTCCGGATTTAAAGGAAGCAGTGGATGCGGCAGAAAAGGCGACAAAGGACAACAAGGGATTCCATCTCAATATTGCACTTGCCTACGGGGGAAGGAACGAGATCGTGCTCGCAGCAAGGGAAATACTTTCCGACATCGAGCACAACAAGGTCGCACCCGGGCGAATCGATGCTGCCATGGTGGAAGAACACATTCATGGGGGAAAAGGGATCCCCCCGGTAGACCTTATCATCAGGACCGGAAACGAGTACCGCACTTCAAACTTTCTCCCGTGGCTCGCCAACGGCCATGAATCCACAGTTTACTTTTGCGCCCCATACTGGCCTCTTTTCAGGAAAATCGACCTCATGCGTGCAATCCGCATCTACGACCAGCGTATGTCTGCGGGTTAGCGTTTCACTGGCAGGAAAAGATCGCGTACTATATTTCTGCCCGGGACAGATCAACAGTAAGGATGGCAGGAAAAAAAGAGAACAACACTCCGTGGCGTCAGGTATCGGTTGTGATCAGGGCTGATATCCTGGAGCAGGCTCACCAGCAGAAAATCAATGTCAGCGAAGCGTGCAACAGCGCTCTTGCGGAAAGGTTGGGAATCGACTACCGCCAGCAGAAGATTCCTGACGGAATCGTTTTGGAACCGGTAATCATCGCAGCAAACGGAAAACCTGTATTGCCGGATCCTGTGTCTCCTGAACCGGGAGTTTTGGCAGTTCCAGCCATCATCAACGCCGATGATCCTCAGGCGGCAAAAGCGTTGAAGTCACGGCATCCCCCCAAAGTAAAACCTGCACGGGACTTCCTGGCACCCGCTCCTCTGCCGGCTCCTGTTCCGGAAAAAGAGATAGTTCCCCTCCGTGCACCTGCATTGACAACAGGAAAAGCAAGAAAACCGGCACCGAGAAAGAAGAAGGGAGATGCTGTGAAAAGGTTCTTCACATCCATGATCTTCCGTGAAGATACCGAAGCTGCACTCCTGACAAAAGACGATATGTACTATTCGTTCGAACGCTGGTGCAGGGATCACCGCGTACTTCCGGTCCCTGATAAGAAATCTTTCTCGATCACCTTAAAAAACCAGTTCGCTGTGAAAGAAAAGATGGTGAATGGGACGCCCATGTGGATTGGGATCAGGTTGAAGTAACATTTTTCGTAGGGGAATGAAATGAGCGACCAGAAAAAACACTGTTCCCCCAGGTAAACACTCACTTCCCAAACCTGCGTATCCGTGACTGGTAGTCCCGGAGTACCCGCAGGAAATCTACCTTTCTCAGGTATTTCCAGTTTACATCTGAAAAGAACAGCTCGGAATAAACCGACTGCCATATAAGGAAATCTGTAAGGTGGTCCCCGCCGCTCTTGACAACAACGTCGGGTGTGTACTTGAAGGTCAGGTAGGATTCGAGTATCTTCTCGTCAACGTCTGACGGGCGGATGTGGTCCTCTGCCATCTTCCGTATACAGTCGGTGATCTCCTCCTTTCCGCTTTTCCCGATCGCAACTACAACATCCATACCGGTGCCGGCAATCTCTTCTTTTTCCCTGATGTGGAGAATAAGACGGGCGATAGTGCTGATCTTATGGATCTCAGGGAGGTATGTTTCCATCGCGCCGGGGTCGGAAGTGCTGATATGGAATGTTATACCGCTGATGATCGTCCTCCCGGAAGGTTGGGATTTTTCCACGTATTTTGATATCTCGCTGCACCATGAAGTGATACGAATCAGGTTGGCAGGTGCATCGGCCATATCCTGCCCGCTGATCATGAAGCAGACGTGCCCCGGCAATTCGGCAATCTGACGTTTAAGCATATATTCATAGAGCCAGTAAATCATCAGTACCCCAAAAAACCCATTAAAATTTATTAATAATTTTTATCTTTCTTTTGTTTATACCTTATAGTATTGCACGGATTTCCTTATAGTGCATGCCTGACCCAAATCAATAAAGTCGTCAGGAAACTAAAAATAGTAAAGAGTACTCCTATGCTGCCCTCCCTGCGGGAAGATTACCTGGAAGCCATCCAGCAGTTCTTGGAAAAAAATGCTCATTCCCCTCGCTACGCAGAGCTGGCCGTTACCCTTGGTAAACCGGAATCTTTGGTGTGTTCTGATATGAAAGACCTTGTTTCCAGCGGGGATGTCTCCTTGTTGCCCGACGGAGTGATTGCGCTCACCGGAAAAGGAAAACAAACCGGTGAGAGTGTCATGAAAAAACATGAAACACTGCAGTGTTTTTTATCAGAAATTCTTGGTATGGACACTGCCACTGCTTCCGATGAAGCATGCACACTCGAACATGCCGTCTCTGATGAGACTATTGACCGGTTAGGACGGTTAATCGTGAAACGGGATGGCCTTGGTCAACATCGGTGGGGAAAGCACGGAAAAGGGGCGGGGATTTCTCCCCGTGCCGAGAATGATCATGACTGTGAATGTCCCAGTATTTCAGATTGTGATGAGGGGGAAAATGTCATCATCCACTGTATCCACGGCAGGGCGGGTGCCAAACGCCTCCTTGATCTCGGCATGGTACCCGGCGAACATGCTTCAATAAAACGAAAATTATCCGATGGTGCTCTTGTCGTCCAGATTAAGGGGTGCGATGTCGCGTTAAGTCCCGAGATCGCTTCTGCAATCGGTGTGGAACGCTCATCATGAAGATAGCACTTCTGGGGAACCCCGGTGTGGGAAAATCGCTTATTTTCAACCAGCTCACCGGGCTGGGTATTGAAGTGAACCGCTATCCCGGAACTTCCGTTTGCCTGGAATGCGGGAATGTCTGCTATAAAAAAGAGAAGATCGAGATTATCGACCTTCCCGGGATCTATTCCCTTGATGGGAATTCGGAAGAAGAGCTGCTGGTACGCACATTCCTAGAACATGGCGGAGCAGAGGTCATTGTCGCAGTGCTTGATGCCACAAAACTCGAGCGAAATCTCTACCTCTTCACCCAGGTGACCGAATTCTTGCCACGAGTCATCACCGTGGTCAACATGATTGACGAAGCAGATCGGCAGGGACTAATCATCGATGGTGGCGAGCTTTCATCTCTCCTTGGAGTCCCGGTTCTTCTTACTGCCGCGTCTGAAGGAAGAGAGATTGACCGCATTCTTCCTCTTGCACTGGGTTCTGCGAAAATTGCCACCCTCCAGGTACCCTACGACCACCATATCGAAGCGGCACTTAAAAGCCTCGAAAAAACCCTGGGTTCGCCCCGCTCTAAAAGTCTGCTCGCCCTGCAGGGTATTGGAGAAGATCGGATGCTCCTTGATGCCGCAGGAGCAGTTGCCCACGAGATCGAACTACGCCACCATATGTCGGTCCGCCAGATCATTGCGACCAACCGGCACAATCTGTCCCGGAACATTGCCACATCGGTAGTCAGACGGGGGGACCGGAAAAAAACCTATGATCTGGATAGTCTCCTCACCAGGGTATTTCCCGGAGTCCCAATTCTCTGTGCCATCCTTTTTTTTCTGCTCCTGTCAGTCTTTGTCATCGGCTCGTGGATGCAGGAACTGATTGTCCAGACCTTCACCACCTACATTATCGTGCCGTTTACCGCTCTGGAATTACCTCCTTTAGTCGAGAGAATAGGATTTTCTGTCCTGATTGCACTGGAAGCCGGTCTTGGCATCGCATTCCCGTTTATCTTCACATTTTATCTGGGCCTCTCACTGCTTGAGGATACCGGATACATGACACGGGCAGCTTTCCTGGCCGACCGGGCTATGCACCGGCTTGGCCTTCACGGAGAAGCAATCATTCCCATGGTTATAGGGTTTGGATGCACGGTACCTGCAATTATGAGCATACGTATATTAAAGACACGTCGTGAACAGACTATCGCAGCGTTTCTCATCAGCATGGTCCCGTGCTCTGCCCGAACTGTCGTCATTGCTGGCATCGTTGCTGCCTTTGTCGGGATTTTCTGGGCGTTTTCCATCTATATGATCGTATTTATCCTCATTATTCTCACCGCGGTGATGCTGACCCGCATCACCCCCGGGGAGCAATTTGGCATGATAGTTGAGATGTCTGTCCTCCGCAGGCCACAGGCACGACTCGTGCTGGCAAAATCCTGGCTCCGGATAAAAGAGTTCCTCTTCATCGCGATGCCGCTCTTGATTGTCACCAGCATAGCACTCGGGCTTCTCCAGTATTACGGTGTGACCGAAGCCTTCGAGCAACTGGTGGCTCCGATAACGGTCACTCTGCTCGGGTTACCGGAGTATGCATCCACAGCGTTGTTATTCGGCATCTTCAGGAAAGAACTCGCGTTTGAGACGCTGGCGGTCCTGTCCGGCACTGCTGACCTTGGTTCGGTTATGACCGCTGGACAACTTTATACCTTTGCTATCGTCAGTGTACTTTTTGTTCCCTGCATTTCCACGATTGCCGTGCTGTATCGCCAGCTGGGAGCACGCATTGCCATCATGATATCGGTTTATACGGTTTTTCTGGGCTTGACGATAGGAGCGATTATAAACATGCTCATAACATGATCAAACGATATTACATTATTGTTAAAAACAGGGAGCGGACAGAGCTGATCGGGTTTTTCAGCGACAGAAAAAAAAGGGAACCACGACAATTTTTCCGATTATATATGAGGAAGATTTGTTGATTCAAATGACTAACGGGGTGTGAACAATGCTGACATTTATTGGTCTCGGACTGTATGACAAAACCGATGTTTCGGAAAAAGGGCTCCTGAGTATCCGGAACGCTGATCACATTTTTCTTGAAAACTACACATCCCGGCTCATGGGTACTTCGTATGCAGAGCTCACGGGATTTTATGGAAAAACCATACACCTGCTCGGCCGAAAAGATGTAGAACAGTATCCCGATGAACTCCTGAACAAAGCGGAGAGAGAAAACGTGGTGTTTCTCTGTGCAGGAGATCCCATGGTCTCAACTACCCACTCAGACCTGCGGATGCGTGCTGCTTCAAGGGGGATCAAGACGATGATTATTCATGGAGCATCCATCTCTAGTGCAGTCTGTGGTCTTTCCGGGCTCCAGAACTACCGGTTCGGGAAGTCCTGTTCAATACCCTTCCCGCAGAAAAACTGGTCTCCGACATCCTCCATCGATGTTATCGCGCAGAACCTTTCTCTGCAATTGCACACGCTGGCGTATCTTGATATCCAGGATACACGGTATATGACTGTCCCGGAAGCAATAATCCTTCTTGAAAAGATGGCAGAAGAAAAAAAAATTCACCTGCCTCTTTATGTCGGCATTGCACGGGCAGGCTCGGATGATCCCCGTATAAGAGCTGGATCTGCGGATGTCTTGAAATCTGTAAATTTCGGTCCGCCACTTCATATACTGGTAATCCCCGCTGACCTCCATGATATGGAGCGAGCTTACCTGGAGATGTTTGCTGGTTTATGAAGATTACCGATTGTCAGGTCCTGTTAACAACAACGCTCTCTGCGACACAAAGTTCAGCACCCGAGAGTACCCCTATCAACAAAATTGCAGGATTGATCCTGGAAATGGCACGTGCCTATGAAAGCGACGGGATCTCATTTTTCGCCTCCGGAGATCCCGTCAATGCACTCGCAGGTTTTTATTACGGGTTTGGCTGGCTGCATTTTGGTTTGTCATCCGGACTGCTTATGATCACAACCTCTTCCGGGTGCCCCTTTTTGGAACATCAGGATGTATTCCAGCAACAGCACAGGGAGAAACTTGAAGAGAAAGCATATCGCTATGCACATCTGCTGGATACTGCCCTGTCTTCAGTGGAATGTGCCCCGGATCGTGCGACGATCAGTCATGGTTTCGCTGAGCGTATTCACCTTGTTGCTGCAGTTTATGCCAGACGCGGGAATTATTTCCTGAAATCCGGTTTAGTTGAAGATGCCGTTGCAAGTTTCAGTTACGGACATGGATGGCTCGATGCAGGAGTAACTGCCGGATTCTTCAGCGTAGTTGCGGAGCGGGATCTCTTCACTGTTTAACCGTGATGATTATCCGCCTGGTATAAGTCTCGGTGTCCAGACACAGATTCAAGTCATAAAAGCGTTTATACTATGTTCAATAATCTGTAAAGATACCACGAACAATAAAATGCGCACTGTCTGACGAGGGAAAAACTATGGAGAAGTCACAGGTAAAATGGCTCTACATTTCAATCGGGTTTTCCCTTCTTGTTTTAGTCATTATCCTGTTTCTCACCATCAACGAAAATACAGTCCGGTATCTCAGGGAGATCAATCCCTTCTTCCTGCTTCTCGCATTCTTAACCCACGTACTTACCATGTGCTTCTGGGCATTACGCATCCAGAAGATGGCAGGATCGCTGGGGTACCGGATCGGTTTTTTTTACAGTCTGAACCTTGTTTTTGCCAACCTTCTTGCCGCGGCGATTACTCCAGCTCAGGCAGGAGGGGAGCCGGTGCGTGTTCATGAGCTCTACCGGGCTAAAGTGCCAATCGGAGATGCAACAGCGATAGTAATCATGGAAAGGGCACTGGATGGCATCGCGCTGGCTGCACTTGCAGCTTTCGCTATGATTGTCCTGACTGACCAGTGGAAGAGTCTTGGAGCGATATCGGAAATTATGGTATATATAACCTGGATCTTTGTTGCAGGATGCCTGTTCCTCTTTTACCTTGCGATAAAGCGGCCGGAAGTTGTAAAAAAGGTCGTCAACCGTATTGCCGGCTTCTTTACCCGTGGCTGGGAGAGCACCAGGGTGGAGGAACTCGTCATGAGGGCTGACAAGGAGATCGATAATTTCAATGAAGCGGTTATCAAATTTGTAAAAAGTGCAAAAGGGGGATTGTTGTGGGGGATGTTGTTCACCCTGCTTTACTGGCTCTCCGAGATTTGTACGGCGTCACTCATCCTCATCGGGCTGGCTCAGCCGGCGCTTGTGCTTGAATCATTTGTAATTCAGCTCATTCTTGCTATCCTGATGATGCTACCGCTCACACCCGGAAGTTCGGGAATTGCAGAGGCAGGGGCATATTCAATGTATTCCCTGTTCATTCCCGCATCGATCGTAGGTATATTCGTTGTCGTATGGAGAGTTGTCCTCTATTATTTCAATATTGCACTCGGCATTCTCTCAAGTATCCTTATTGTCCGTCGGGAAGCAAAATCCAAAGAATGATGGATTTTTACACTGACCTTTTTTACGCTGACCTTAACTCTTATCTCTCATTACAGCAACCATTGTGAACAGGCATGACCCAAATAAGGTGCGAGGTAAAAGGTGTCTTTGTCACCATGAATGATGCTACCACAGTTCCCCTTGTAGTACTCACTGACGGAGGTGAACAAAGTCTTCCGATATTTATCGGGCTCTGGGAAGCGGTTTCCATCAATAGCGCGAAAAACAAAGAAGTTCTGTCAAGACCTTTCACGCACGATCTTTTTTTGGATTTGATTGTAAAATTTTCCATATCTGTTCATTATCTGCAGATTGATAGCCTCGAGGATGGTGTTTATTATGCCCAGCTTGTGCTCTCAGCAGATCATCACAAGGAGTATCTTGATTGTCGTCCCAGCGATGGCATTGCCCTTGCACTCCGGGCAGATGTACCAATATTTGTCGATGAAAACGTATTTGCGTCGGCCGGCCAGAAAACGGTGGATCTCCCACCCATGGTTGACCTGTCTACATTTTTAAGAAAATAATAGTGGGGTTATATTTGGGTTCGGGTGTGAGCCGGATTATCCGAAAATACTCTATTTTCGTCGCCGTTCAAGTTCCTGCATCACATCGGCAAGGTCTATGTCTGCGGCTCGCAATGCAACGAGCAGGTGAAAGATAAGATCAGACGCCTCTTGTATGGTACGTTCTTGCACACCGTTTTTTGCAGCAATAATAAATTCTATTGATTCCTCCCCGACCTTTTCGAGAACCTTATCAATTCCCTTATCATCCGATAGCAGACGACTTGTATAGGATTCCGGCGAGGGGGTTTTTGCCCTTTCAACAATAACCGACCAGATTGTTGCGATAACCGCAGGATCAACAGTACTTTTCATACTTCCTCCTGAACAAGAAGAACTTCCCCGACATCCAAACCAAAGAATCTCCGTGAAAGGATACGTGCTTTTTCGATATTGCATCCTGCCTTTCCGATAGCGATACCCAGATCACTTCTCTGCTTCACAAACACATTCAATGGCCCGTTTTCTGCACCCCGTTCAATACTCACCACTTCTGCGGGTTTGAAGATGTTGATGATAAATTCCTCCGGTGTCTCCGCGTACTCCACCATCTCTATCCGCTTGCCAAGTACACTCTGAAGACGTTTGATATTTTCCCCTTTTTTCCCGATCGCAAGCCCCATATCACCCTGGCGGATCACATAGATCACCCGGTCAAAACGATCATCGATCACGCAGTCGAAGGCAGTGGATTTTGTAAGAATTCTTAATTCTTCAATATACCTTCGCTCCTTAAAGCCGATATTGCGTTCCATATCAAAATCAATCCTATTGTATCCGCAACTTTTGGGATATTCGAAATTTTTGCTGGCTATTTTTTTTCCGGAAAACCCGGACTATGCATTGTGCTTTATGAGATAATCACACGCTGCTTATGTAAAAAAGTTTTGAAGAGATCCTGCATCATTAACGGATTGTATACGTGACCGATACCTGTGCGGTAACAGTAATATCCCCGGGCTGTATCGGTGTTGGCGCTGCCGATTTTACCATAGCGTTCCCAGCCTGGTAATTTTCAAACAATACCGGGGAATATCCGCCGCTGATATCCGCATTTTTAACACCTATAACCGAGGTACCGAGGGCAGCTGCAACGGTGTCGGCATCTGCGCGGGCACGTGACACCGCTTCTTTTAAGGCTTCGGTCCGGAGGATCTGTGCCTGTTCCTCGGAAAGCAGAAACTGGATCGAATTTGCCTGATTTATACCGTTTGCAACCGCGATATCAATTACTTCACCGGTCCTGTTCACATCGTGGAGGGTGACTGTCAGGGAGTTTGTTACATGGTACGTTCGGACTTTCTGGTCCAGGAGAGGTTTTGAGTAGTCATCATATACCGGATAAATTGAGTACCCGGTCGTTTTGAGAGCATCTTTTGGCAGGCCAGCGGAACCGAGTGCATCGATTACCTTTTTCATCTGCGCAGCATTTGCCTGTTGTGCGACTTTTACGTCGGGATTCTCGGTCTCAACGGCAAACGTAATCTGAGCCCTGTCAGGAGTGCCGATCACATTTCCGCTCCCGGTTGAGTGAATCACATTTTCGTCACAGGTTGCGGTCGTTGCGGCTGCAACGCTTCCGATGCATGCCATTCCAAGAATGACCATGAAAAGTGTAAGGGAAAAGATCTTTTTCATCATAATTATCATTTGAACTTGTCTGGATTGGAGTTTAAAGATTGCCTTAACTACGAAAAAACTGGCGGTTATCAATGCAAACCTGCTCACCCCCAAACTACAATATAATTGAGCACTTAATAGTACCCCGATAAAGCATGGGAGCGACAATCGTAGAGAAAATATTTTCCCGGAAATGCGGAAGGGATATTCGAGCTGGTGAAGTGGTCATGACCCCCCTTGACGGGGCGATGATCCATGATATTACCGGCCCCCTTGCGATCCAGAAGTTCTACGAGATGGGGGGAACAAAGGTCTTTGACCCCGCACGCGTCATCATGCTCTTCGATCACCAGATCCCCGCAGACTCGATTCCAGCCGCTGAAAACCATGTCTATATGCGGAGGTTTGCCGTAGAACAGCGGATCCACAATTACGATATACAAGAAGGGGTCTGTCATCAGGTTGTAGTAGAGAAAGGGCGGGCAGCACCGGGCGAGATCGTGGTTGGTGCAGATTCCCATACCTGCATGTACGGTGCAGTCGGTGCATTCGCTACCGGCATCGGTTCAACCGATATGGGATTTGCCCTGAAGTATGGTGCCCTGTACTTCAAAGTGCCCGAGACTATCCGAGCGGAAGTCTCCGGAAAATTCCCCAGGCGTGTAGGGGCAAAAGACCTGATCCTGTCCATCGCTGCGGATATCGGTGCCGATGGGGCAACCTATAAAGCAATCGAATTTGCAGGAAAGGCTATCTCAAAAATGGATATGCCGGGGCGGATGACCTGCTGCAATATGGTCATTGAAATGGGAGCGAAGGCTGGCGTGGTTGCTCCGGACAAAATTACCTGGGAATACATGAAAGGTCGGCGAAAGATGAAACCGTTCACGCTGGAAAGCGATGAAGATGCGGTCTTTGTAGAAAAACGGTCATACAACGTCTCGGATATGGAACCGCAGGTTGCCGTGCCGCATAATGTGGATACCGGTGTTCCAGTGAGTGAAGTTGCCGGAACGAGTGTCGACCAGGTTTTCATCGGTTCGTGTACGAACGGACGGTTTGAGGATCTTGAGGAAGCAGCTGAGGTGCTGGGCAAAAAGAAGTTCAACCCGAACGTCCGGGTCATCATCATTCCGGCATCCCGCGATGAATATCTGAAAAGCCTTCGGGCAGGACTCATCGAGAAGTTCGTGAAAGCCGGATCGCTCGTAGAAGCACCGTGCTGCGGTCCCTGTATGGGGGGAGCGTTCGGGTTACTGGCACCTGGAGAGGTGTCCCTGTCAACCTCAAACCGGAACTTTAAAGGGAGACAGGGGAGTACCGAAGGCAAGGTTTACCTCTGTTCCCCGGCAACTGCGGCTGCAAGTGCGATCACCGGTGTAATCACCGATCCACGGGAGATCTGAACATGAGAACCTGGAAGTTTGGCGACGATATCGATACTGATGCAATAATACCAGGCAGGTTCCTGACGATCTATAATCCGAGGGAGCTGGCAGAACATGCCTTTGAAGGCACAAGGGATGAGTATGCAAAACAGGTAAAAGCGGGTGATATCGTTGTCGGAGGAAAAAACTTCGGCTGTGGATCTTCCCGTGAACACGCCCCGCTTGCCCTCATTGGGGGAGGAGTCAGGGTAGTGGTCGCTCAATCGTTTGCCCGTATCTTCTTCCGGAATTCAATCAATGTCGGAGTACTTCCGGTGATCTGCAAGGAAGCAGGCAAAATCGCTGATGGGGCAAAGGTTAACCTGAACTTTAAGAAGGGTTTCATTGAAGCAGACGGGAAGCACTTTGCGATCGAGCCGGTGCCGGAGTTCATGCAGGGAATCATCGATGCCGGCGGGCTTGTGGAATATGCAAAGAATCTGAAGGAATTACCGGTATGTACAAAATCGCAGCGATAGGTGGAGACGGGATCGGCCCGGAGATCGTGGCTGAAGGGAAGAAAGTACTGGAGGCAGCAGGAGAACGGTTCAGTTTCGATATCCAGTGGACTGATTTTGATATCGGGGCTGACCGGTACATTCATTCAGGGAAACTGGTAACCGAGGATGAACTTGTAGAGCTCTCGAAATTCAGGGCTATCTATTTTGGCGCGATTGGCGACGAGCGGGTAACTCCGGGCATCCTTGAAAAAGGTATTCTCCTGGCTCTCCGCTTCCATTTCGACATGTACGTCAACCTCCGGCCCATAAAGCTCCTGAGTGGGGTAGAAACACCTTTAGCAAACAAGAATCCTGAGGATATCGATTTTGTCGTAGTCCGTGAGAACACCGAGGACTTCTATGTCGGGATCGGGTCGCGGTTTAAGGAGCACGAGAAGAAGGAACTGAATGTTGTCCGCGAGATGTATAGTGTAAAGTTCGGCCTTGATGTGGAAAGTGATGCCGAGGAAATTGCATACCAGATCGGGGTGATTACCCGCGAGGGGTCACGCCGGGTCCAGACCTACGCTTTTGAGCAAGCCCAGGCACGCAAGAAGAAACTCACATCGGTCGACAAGGCTAACGTGCTTTCCGAGGTGTACGGGTTATGGCGGGATGTTTTCACAGAAACGAAAAAAAAGTATCCCAACGTAACAACCGAGTTCACCTTCGTTGACGCCATTACCATGTGGTTTGTAAAAAATCCTGAGTGGTTCGATGTCGTGGTTACCCCCAACATGTTTGGCGATATAATCACTGATCTCGGCGCGATGATCCAAGGTGGGCTCGGACTTGCACCGGGAGGAAATATCAATCCGAAGGGAACTTCGATGTTTGAGCCCATTCACGGTTCAGCACCGAAGTACAGGAATATGGGTGTGGCAAACCCCATCGCCACGATCTGGGCCGGATCATTACTGCTCGATCATATCGGGGAACACAAGGCAGCTGCTTCTGTTGTCACTGCCATCGAACAGAGCATCAAAGACGGTATCGTTACGAAAGATATGGGCGGTACGGCAAGAACCACCAAGGTGGGATCGTATATCGCTGAGCTGGTAAAGAAAGGGTAACTTTTTAAAAAAAGCATTATTTTTCCCGTTCGACAGAATTCCTTTGGCCAGGAAAAAAAATATAAAACACTCTGCGATGAAGGAGGGGACAGTGCCTGTCCCCTCATACCGCCCCTGTGCTGAGCGATGATGACTGAGCACCTGTTCGGGGGTTATCGCATCGGGGAAGTCACAGCGGAGGGGGTGAAACCCCCGTGAGCGTTTAGCTTAAGTTTGAGCATTTCCAGAGAGTCGGTATTCGGCTGATTTTTTGGCTCTTTTATCCTTTCAGGTTGTGCTCAATCCTATCTGAAATATGCTTCCCGTGCGAACCATTCCAGTAAAGTTTGCTGCACTGATTGCACCAGAAGAAACTATACCCCTCCTTGTCGATTGGAGCATAATCTGTCCGGGTAATTTCGCGGTCTGTTGCTTTCCTCAGCTCTGTGTTGCACAGAGAACAGCGGGTCATCATCAACCTCCGTACAATCAATCCGCAATCGATAAGCTGCTGTACCTGGTCCATCACATCATCGGATTTTACCAGAACAGCCTGCTCCTTTCCCCGCAGCGCAAGCTCAGTGTCCCGCGTGAGCAGGATGCGGTTTTCCTGCATGGCAAGGTTAAGAAGAAGGGTATCCTCTTTTGCATTTCCCTCGGCAAATCCATTGGCACTGATGGTATTGTAGCCCATAAAGCGAAGATACCGGCTCAGTGTCCCCAGCATCCGGTCGGTAATGAACCGTGTCTCAGTACGGTGTTCAGGACACATGACGCACGATCTCTATCTTTTCACCACAGTTCCTGCACTGCTTCCCGTCAAGTGCCAGAACTGTGCTCGAAAATCCCTGCCTCCCGATGAGCATCACACCACATGCCGGGCAATAGGTGTTCTCGTACGGGTGATTGTAGACGTTGCCAAGATACGGGAACCGGAGCCCGAGTTCTTTTGCCATGGTGTAGATCTTTTCGAGTGTTGCAAGTGGAGTTGCCCCACGGTCAGTCATCTTGTAATCCGGATGGAACGCTGAGAAATGCATGGGGGTTGACGGGCCGATATGTTCAATCACCCAGCGGATCAGGTTCTCCATCTCTTCCCTGCTGTCATTGAGTCCCGGAATAACGAGGGTAACGGTCTCCACGTGCATCCCGAGCTCCCGTGCAAGTGCCGCTGAGTCAAGGACCGGCTGGAGACGGGCCCCGCATATTTTCTTGTAAAAATCATCCGTGAATGCCTTGATGTCCACACGGTAAGCGCCGAGCATGGGTGCAAGTTCACGGAGTCCTTCTTCGGTGATGTATCCGTTTGTGACGTAAATGGTTCCGAGCCCTTTTTTGCGGGCGATTGTTCCCATATCAAGAGCATACTCGTGCCAGATAGTCGGTTCATTATACGTCCATGAAATGCTCGCGCTTTTATGAGCGATTGCCCGTTCAACCCCTTCTTCCGGGGACAGGTTTCGCAACCGTGCGCCTTCCAGTGCAGCACGCGAGATGTGCCAGTTCTGGCAGTGCTGGCAATGGAAATTACAGCCGATGCTTCCCAGCGAGTACGACAATGTACCGGGCAGATAATGGAAAAGGGGTTTTTTCTCAATAGGATCAACGGCTTCGGAACTTATCCTGCCATAGGTTGCAGCAAACAGGGTACCGTGTTCGTTCAGTCGCACACCGCAAATTCCGTGACCGTCTTCCTGAATAGCGCAGCGGTGGTTGCAGAGCGAGCATTTTACTGCATTATTCCCGGTTTTCTCGTACAGGCGGGCTTCGTGCATCATGACTCTCAGACGTTGTATTGCACGCAGGTGTTATTGTTCTTTTTCTCCCGTTGAGGTTTCATCGGTTTCATCCGTCTCAAGGACAAAGGACCCCCGGTATCTGCAGCTCTTGCAGAGATACACCTGACCCATATACCCCCCGGCAACCGGAAAGATATCATGGCTTTTACAGACAGGACAGTACAGCATATTCAACAACTCTATATGAGCATATGGCACAAAAACTAGTGCAATGAAGACCGTTGTTATCTCTCTTGGGGGTTCAATCCTTATTCCTGCACTTGAGAAGAACAAAATAAAAGAATATGTTCCGGTGCTCGAAGAGATTGCAGCGCACCACCGTCTGTTTGTTGTTGTTGGCGGCGGCGGCGAAGCACGTCGCTATATCACGGTTGCCAGAGACCTCGGTATTGATGAGGGGACCTCAGATGAGATTGGCATTTTAATCACCCGGTTAAACGCAAATCTGCTCATTGCTGCGCTGGGTGACCAGGCGTACCCGAAAGTGGCAGAGAATCATGCCGAGGCAAAGAAGTTTGGCGAATCTAAAAAAATTGTCGTGATGGGCGGGATTACCCCCGGCCAGACAACAGATGCAGTTGCGGCGGTTCTTGCTGAACGCGTGGGTGCATCGGTATTTATCAACGTAACTTCAGTCGATGGCATCTATTCTGCAGACCCGAAAAAGGACAAAAAAGCGCGACGTTTTGAATCCCTCACGCCAGGGCAGCTGCTGGACATCGTCGGAAAGGCAGGGCTTGGTGCAGGTTCAAATATTGTCCTTGACATCGTCGCCGCCCGGGTGGTAGAACGCAGTCATATACCCCTTCTGGTGCTCGACGGTCGTGAACCTGAGAACCTTTCCCGCGCGATTCTGACCGGAGAATATACCGGCACGGTCGTGAGCGAAAAGAAGAGAAAGATTCTGCCCCTTTAACGTTTCATTGGGGAACCCTTGAACCATTACGTATTTTTATGTTCCCGACACAGGTATGATGGCACGGGGTAGTAGGGTAGCCTGGTCCATCCTAGAGCGTTTGGGACGCTTTGACGGCGGTTCGAATCCGCCCTACCCCAT
>Ga0210091_1000011_pt1 | contig 17827 bp, 16 predicted proteins | sample WestPond_Cattail_5_FD_185581 | JGI IMG/M metagenome (GOLD analysis project Ga0210091, IMG submission 185581) | Wetland microbial communities from the San Francisco Bay, California, USA, that impact long-term carbon sequestration -... | ecosystem: Environmental > Aquatic > Marine > Wetlands ... | reverse complement strand
GGTGCAGTTACCCGGGTTGGCTCGATTGAAGAGTGCGTGGAAGTGGCAACATCGTAGATATGAACAAAAAAAAGTGAGGCATTACCTGAGAGAGAGCAGTATTTTTTTAATCTCATCAACTGAAGCCGGCCCCGGATTCTTTCCCGGACTGACGCCCTCTCCGTATGAAAGGACTTTTCTGACCTCATTTTTCGTCATATTGCCAAATGGTACCTTATCCCAAACCTTCTGATCTATAACGTTCCATGTACACTGCAACAGATGATTCAGCAAATCAATCTCTTCCTTTGTGAATGTGCTCCAGTCTGATCCAACCCCATGTTTAATTTTTTTTATGGCCTCTTCTACTGTCTTTACCCGGTGTACATGGTACATCCGCCTTCCCACTTCTTTCTGCGATACATCCGGCATTGTGTTCTCCTCCACTAACTCATTTGGGGATGATGAATCAATCCCATTCCCTATCTATATACTTTGTGGCGATATGCGGGTGTCCCGATCTTCACATTCTTAAATAAAAAAAATTTTTGCCACAGGATGGGCCGGATTTTACCGGATTTTGCGGAAAACAATATTAACCATTAGAGGAATAATTCCCACAAATTATTCTCTATGTCCGGAACTACTGAAGATACACTGGGAAGAAGGCTGTTTCAGATCCAAAAAGAGAAGGTGGTCGAAGATGCTTTAGAGAAGATACGGCACAGGATGGGAAATGACTGGAATTCTGTTTCTCTGTCCGATTCCGAAGTTCTCAAAGATATTCTGGGAGAAGTCTGGACATCGATCGACCGTCATCGATGGGCGACTTATAGTTTCTCAAAATTATCACTACATGAAATCAGTGAACTCATAACCATTGGAAAAGCAGTAAAAGCTAAGCCCCCCCTGACCAATCAGCAGCTGAAATCGCTTGATAATATATTAAGCAGAACAATATAACAAACATTATTACTATTTTTCAGTTTTGCTCATAATTTGTCACGATTCTACACGATACTTTTATCGTAGATGAATTGTTAGGATACTATCATAGGGAGGATTAAAAAAATGGTTGGTTGGGAGGTTCCAATTGGTGCGGCAATCGCATTTGCTGGAGGTGCAATTGCAACAGGATGGGCACAATCACGGATTGGTGCAGCAGGAGCTGGAGCGATTGCAGAAAAGCCTGAAACAGCCGGGTCAATCATCATCATCGAAGCAATTCCTGAAACACTGGTCATACTCGGATTTGTGATAGCATCGATGATTATCCTGATGGTTAAGTAATTTCACGAAAGTATTAGCTTATTGAATACAGCGCATTCCCTTAAAGAACGATTTTTCTTCGGGCTCCCGAACCGGGAATAAACGGGTGCAGTCAATAAGACCATCAGGATATTGAAAACCTGTTAATATACGCGGGTGAAGCAATGGCATATGAAAACCTGTTAAAATCTGTTGAGGAGAGCGCACAGGAAAAGGAGCGCGAGCTCAGAGAAAAAGCACGCAGTGCTGTAGGATTAATTTCTGAAGATGCAAAGAACCAGGTAACTGTTATACAACAGTCACTTCTGGCAGAAGCAAAGAAGGCCGCAACAATTGAGAGAAACAAACTCATCTACCTTACCAAAGGTGAGAATAAGGAAAAACTGATCAAAACCAAAGAAGCGATCTTTTCAACAGCATTTGGTGACGCGGAAAAACGCCTGATGTACGTACGGAAGGATGCGAAATATCCGGATATCTTAAAAAACCTTGCCCGGGAAGCAGTCGGAGCGTTGGGAGCAGAGACGTTCCGAATCCATATTGACAAACGGGATGAAAAACTCATAAAAAAGATATTGTCTGAATTACATCTGTCTGGTGAAATCGTTGCGGATCTCAATTGTTCAGGTGGTCTTATTGTCAGCACCATGAATGAATCCGTAAAAATTTCAAATACTTTTGAATCACGGTTGCAGCGGGTCAAGGAGCAAAAAAAACTCGAAATTTATGCAGTTCTGTACGGTGATTGACATGGATTACGGGTACGTGAATGCAAGAATACGCGGAATGAAAAGCCGTCTTCTTGACCGTCACACACTCGAAGATTTGATTTTTCAACCCGATCTTGATTCTCTCATTTCTGATCTTGAAAAAACTCCGTATAAGGAGGATATTATAGAAGCAAAAGTTCTGTACCAGGGTGTGCTTTGTGTTGAATATGCATTGAGAAAAAATTTTATCAGAACCTTTCAAAAAATCCTCGAGTACGTAAGGGAAAGCGAAGCGGAACGGTTCATCAGGATATTCCTGCACCGTTGGGATGTCCAGAACATTAAAACCATTCTCCGTGGGAAAAACATCCATGTAACCAATGAAGAAATTCTTGACTGTCTTGTACCTGCCGGGGAACTTGACGAGGTGACACTCAAAGAACTTGTCAGGCAACCAGATGTCAGAGCGGTCATCGATATGCTTGCAACCTGGGGAATCGTGTATGCAAAACCCTTAACGGAAAAATTTCCTGAGTTTTTTGAAAAAGGCGATCTTGCTATACTTGAATGCGCACTTGACAAATATTATTATAAGGAAGCCCTGGAATCAGTAAAAACCAAGTCATACAACACTATCCTGATCGGTGATATTCTTGCAACAGAGATTGACGTTGTAAACATCAGGACCCTTCTACGTATGATCCGCGATCACGTCAGTAGTGAAGAAGCTCAGGATTTTCTGATTGAGGGAGGTAAGGAACTCACTCCGAAAAAATTGAATCAATTTACTACCTTACACTCGATTGAAGAGGTTCTCAAAGCACTGGATCAAACATCGTACCAGTTCGTCGCAGATGTTCCCGAAATCGCCATAAAAACACAAAAAATTTCCGTCATTGAAAAACAACTGGAAAAATTCCTGATTAAAAAAGGAGTAAGTGCATTTTTGGGTGATCCCCTGAGTATTGCTTCAGTTATTGGATATTTCTGGGCAAAATATAACGAAATAACCAATATCCGGATCATTTCACGATGTAAAACGGTAGATCTTCCCGATGAACAGCTCAAAGAGGAACTGGTGTATGTATAAATTTGTGGTCGTTACAGATAGCGATCGTGCGTCGGGTTTCCGGCTGGCAGGAGTTGAAGTGCAGGAAGCGGATAGTCCGGAGGAAGCGAAAAAAGTTATCTCACCTCTGTTATACAAAGACGATATCGGGATCGTTGCCATAAACGAGGAGTTTATGCTTGCACTTGATGAGAAACTGATGACCCGTATCGAAAAACTGGCCCGCCCGCTCATCATCCCCATTCCTTCGAAATCAAAGGAAGTCGACAGAAGATCGTATATCGAACGGCTCTTACGAAAGGCAATTGGCTATAACATCGTCCTGAGGAAGTGAAGGTATGATTTCTGGAACAATTTCAAGAATTTCCGGCCCAGTCATTATCGCCCGCGAAATGAACGGGTCAAAAATGTATGATGTGGTCAAAGTCGGCAATGAGGAGTTGAGGGGGGAGATTATACGCCTGGAAGGAAACGATGCGGTTATCCAGGTGTATGAAGATACGACCGGACTTACCCTCGGCGAAAAAGTAGAGAACACGGAGACCCCCCTCTCTGTCGAACTCGGCCCTGGCCTTCTCGCCTCCATTTATGACGGTGTACAGCGCCCGCTTCCGGTGCTCCTTGAAAAATGCGGAAATTTTATTGAACGGGGAATTTCAGCTCCCGGACTTGACCGCCATAAGAAATGGGAGTTTTCTGCATCAGTCAAAAAAGGCGATACCGTTTCTGAAGGTGATGTGATCGGGACTGTCAGGGAATTCCATTTCGAGCACCGGATCCTTGTTCCCCATAAAATCTCCGGGACTGTGACTACTATTAAAACCGGTTCGTTTACGGTCGAAGAGATCATTTGCACCCTGGATGGCAAGATCCCGTTGTCTATGATGCAGGTCTGGCCAGTCAGGATCCCGCGACCAATACAAAAAAAGCTGGATCCTATACTGCCGCTGATCACCGGCCAGAGAGTGTTTGATTGCATTTTCCCTGTAACAAAAGGCGGCACAGCTATGATTCCGGGTGGTTTTGGGACCGGAAAGACGGTATCAGAACAGACGCTTGCCAAATGGTCTGACACGCAGATCGTGGTATACATCGGGTGTGGCGAACGCGGGAATGAGATGACAGATGTCCTTGCCGAATTCCCTGAACTTATAGATCCCCGGACAAATCTCCCGCTTATCGAACGGACAATCCTTATCGCCAACACCTCTAATATGCCGGTTGCTGCTCGGGAGGCATCGATTTATACCGGAATTACCATCGCAGAGTATTTCCGGGATATGGGGTACGATGTTGCACTGATGGCAGATTCAACTTCCCGGTGGGGTGAGGCGCTGCGTGAAGTATCAGGACGACTGGAAGAGATGCCCGGTGAGGAGGGATATCCGGCCTACCTCGCTACACGGCTTTCCGCATTTTATGAACGCGCCGGCAGGGTCGTATGCGTCGGTTCAGGAGAACGAACGGGTTCTGTTACTGTTGTTGGCGCTGTGTCGCCCCCCGGGGGAGACTTCTCTGAACCCATCACCCAGAACACCCTGAGAGTTGTCGGGACATTCTGGGCTCTGGATACAAATCTCGCCTACCGCAGGCATTTTCCTTCGGTCAACTGGATCAAAAGTTACTCCTTGTATCTTGACAGTATCGGCGATTGGTATATCGAGCATGTAGCAAAAGACTGGCGGGATCTTAGGGAAAAGACCATGTATCTTTTACAAAAGGAAGTCGAACTCCAGGAAATCGTCCAGCTGGTCGGTCCCGATGCGTTACCCGAGAGCGAAAAAGCAATTCTCGAAGTAACGAGGATGATACGTGAGGACTTCCTCCAGCAGAGCGCCTACAGCGACACCGATTCGTTCTGCCCCATGGAAAAGCAGTACCTCATGCTCAAGGTGATTATGACATACTATGCCCAGGTAAATGAGGTGATGAACCGGGGAATCTCTTTAAAACAAATCCAGACACTTCCCCTCAAAACAAACATTGGGCGAATGAAGAATATTCAGGACCTTGATAGCATCATGAAAATGATTGATGATATCAGCAATAAGCTCGCAACGCTCGAGGTGGAAAAATGAAGCAGGCTTCTCTCCTCACCAAAGATTACCAGACTATAAATTATGTATCAGGTCCCCTGATCTTTGTCAGCAATGTTAAAGGGGCTTCATTTGGGGAGATTGTCAGGATTTTTCTTAAGGATGGAGATGAACGGACCGGGCAGGTTCTTGACATCTCAGAAGAAATGGCTGTGATCCAGGTATTTGAAGGAACCCGGGGAATTGACACCCAGGTAACCAAGGTCAGGTTCACGGGTGAACCCGCCCGGCTCAATGTATCCCTTGATATGCTGGGCCGGGTGTTCAATGGTGTCGGAAAGGCACGTGACGGAGGCCCCGATATTATACCGGAATCCGTTCTTGATATCGCTGGAACTCCCATAAATCCCTCAGCCCGGGATAAACCTGCGGATTTCATCCAGACTGGTATGTCAACGATAGACGGTCTGAATACCCTTGTACGTGGTCAGAAGCTGCCCATCTTCTCCGGTTCCGGTCTTCCCGCCAGCAAACTTGCCGCACAGATTGCACGGCAGGCAAAAGTCCTCGGAGAGGGGGAACAGTTTGCGGTCGTTTTTGTGGCAATGGGAATCACCCATAAGGAAGCATCCTTCTTCATACGGGATTTTGAAAGCACCGGCGCTTTGGAACGTGTGGTCTTTTTCATGAACCTGGCAGATGATCCAACCGTTGAACGCCTTGCCGCACCTCGCTGCGGGCTCACGGTCGCCGAATTTCTGGCATTCACCCACAACCTTCACGTGCTGGTGATCCTGACCGACATGATCAATTACTGCGAAGCCCTCCGGGAGATCTCCACAGCCCGTGAGGAAGTACCTGGCAGGCGGGGGTATCCTGGCTACATGTACACTGATCTCTCGTCGATTTATGAGCGGGCCGGCAGGCTGAAAGGAAAAACCGGCTCCATAACGCAGATCCCCATCCTGACGATGCCGGATGATGATATTACCCATCCGGTCCCGGATCTGACCGGGTATATTACCGAAGGGCAGATTGTACTCTCCCGTGACCTGTATCGCAGGGGTGCGGACCCGCCGGTGGATGCACTACCCTGCCTTTCGAGGCTTATGAATCTTGGGATAGGTCCGGGAAAAACCCGGGAAGACCACCGGGGGGTTGCTGACCAGCTGTACGCATCCTATGCTTATGGAAGAGACCTCCGCAGGCTCGTTGCTATCGTTGGGGAAGAAGCCCTCACTGAGATGGACAAAAAATATCTGAAGTTTGCAGATGAGATAGAAAAATGTTTCATATCTCAGGGGGATGAAGAACGTGCCATTGAAAAAACTCTTTCGATTGCCTGGGACCTCTTTGCTATTCTCCCGGAAGATGAGCTTAAGCGGATTAAACCCGAGTACATCCAACACTATCATCCTGCGCACAGAGAGAAGGAAGGATAAGGTATGGAGCAGGTAAAACCGACGAGAATGGAGCTGATGAAAAAAAAGGCTCAGATAAAACTTGCGGAACAGGGTCGGGATCTCCTGCGGGAAAAAATGGATGCACTCATACAGGAATTTTTTAAAATTTTAACTACCGTTTCAAACTCCAGAGAAGAACTTGAGCAGGTTTCGCGCTCCGCGGACCTTGCTCTCCTGATAGCGCAGTCGGTTGATGACCCGGTTGCATTAAAATCTGCCTCATTTGCCACCCGCAGATCTATTACTGTAGATATCAGCGGGAAAAACATTATGGGTGTACCTGTTCCGGTTATTGAGAAAAAACGCGTCTCAAAAAGCATGCTGGAGAGGGGATACGGTATCATATCAACAAGTGGCAGAATCGATGAGACTGCGGAGCGATTTGAAGCAGAACTGGATCTTCTCATTGAGCTAGCTGAAACAGAAACTGCCATGAGAAGACTTGGTGCGGAAATCCAGATGAACAGGCGTCGGGTAAACGCTCTTGAACAGATTCTGATTCCTGAATTGAAAAATCAGGCAAAATACATCAAAAATGCAATTGAGGAGCGCGAGAGAGAGGATCTATTCAGACTAAAGAAAGTAAAAACGATTATCGAGAGAAAGAAAAAAGCCGCAAAGAAAAAAACCCCGCAACCCTAAAAGAGTATCTGGCTATCCTGGTAAGGGAGGTTCAATACCACTTTTTGTCTCTTTTTTGAAAGGTTTATACGCAATGCCCCCTCCTGTATAAAATTTCGAGAAGAATTCCACAAGATGCAGTCGCATAGAGTGGATTGAGGGAGAAAACATGGCAAGAACAATATTCATCGTGTGCAGGAGGACCGCTATGAGAATCCCCAAAGCCAAAATTTCCATCTCTCCGCCGAGTTTATTTGCCACAAAAGCCAGAATCACAGATGCCAGACCAATTGCCATCAGCCTGGAGTAGGACAGAATATTTCCCACGGCACTCATAACCTCCAAGGGGCCCATAGCGCCGGCGCCATAAATAATTAACAAAAGTGCAACAATGACCATAATGACAGCGGGGTAGAGCACCCATGCCGGAACCATCCCAAGAGCGAGGAAAATGACGGTGATGAATCCTGAAAGTGCGAGCAGCATCCCCACCTTTTCTGCAAGGTGTTTTTTGTTTTTCCGGGTAACTTCGTTGATAATCCCGATGATCAGACCTAAAAAGACATGGATAACTCCGATTGCGATGGCTAATATAAGCATGGGTAGTATTGCCTCCAGCCGGTTCCATGTCACACCAAGGTAATACACCGGGTGCAGCCAGCCCATTATCTCTCCGAAATCCCCAAAAAATTCGCCATAAATAAATCCAAAAATTATTGTCGATATTGCCGAGATTGTCAGGATATCTGCGATGTTTCTTACAAATTCTATTGTCCTGAACTTGTTTTTTATAATCAGTGCGAAGGCAAGGATAACCAGCCCGTACCCAACGTCACCTACCATAATCCCAAAAAAAATCGGGAAAAAGATAGCAAGGAAGGGGGAAGGGTCGATCTCTCTATACTTAGGAGGGCGGACCAGCTGCATGATGGATTCAAATGGTTTCACCCAACGGGAGTTATCATAAAAGGTAGGGGCTTTTTCCATCTCTTCGGCGCTTACACTCAGTTCCTGGATGATTACTGTGTCACCATATGCGTTTTTTACGGTGTCTTTTATTCTTGACAGAAATTTTTTTGGGATCCATCCCATAACGACAAACATGAATTCGGAATAACCGAATTTATTGAACTCCTCGAGTTCCTCGCTGATATCTTCAAATGTCTTTTTAAGTACAGCCAATTCCTGGTACCAAGCGATAGAAAGACTGGAAAGTTTTTCATCAATCAATGTTATCTCCCTGGTTTTCTGGAGCTTATCTGTTTCAATCCCGGCGAACATCTCATAAAACGGCTTACCCATGTATTCCTGCGGAAGACGGACTTCGTTAACGTTAACCGAAAAAATAAATGAATGGACCTGTTGGGAATAGCGCTTATGGAAGATCATAAGGGTGGCGAGTGTCTCCTCATCCACTGAAGTCGAGGACATTTCAAACCGGTTCCCTGTGATCTTCGCCATCTCCTCTCTGATGAGGGTTAACACATCCTCAAACTGTTTCTGTATAAGAAGAATAGTCACTTCATAGTTTTCGAGAACGGGGATCTCACGTTCCATGGGTTGGATAATATTGAGGACTTTTGCATATCTTTCCAGTGTAGTAATGGACAATTTCAGATCGCTTTTCTTTGTTGCAAGATCTTTTGTGACGTATTCTAGTTCATGGATTACATCTTTTGCCTGCTGAATTATTTCATCCCTGTTTTTTCCCAGCAGTTCGCGGTCAATACGTGCCTGAGCTGCTGCATCATCAGGAATTCTTGGAAGAGTGGCCAGGATCACGGAAATTTTGCTTACTATTTCTGCGATTTCTACGGTTTTTCCCTTTTCGACCTTGGAGAGATGAATTTCTTCCGGCGAGACACACTGGCTGACATCTTCAAGGTGAATAGTTGCCTCGTGATATAAAAGATCAACTACGTGGTTGAACTCCTTTTTTGGCCCTATTACCTGGATTCTTTTCATCTTCTGCAGCATATCCCTCAGCGAGTACTATCCGGACTACTCCATGGTCACATAACCTACGATTTTTTCCACCGCGGGCGGGAGATTCTTTTCACCTGTTACTCTTGCGGCTTCTGTTTCAATGACGGATGCTTTTTTCATCTTTCCGATTTCGCTTTCAGTCTTTTCCCTATCCTTCCGGTATGATTCATCAGCTGCGGTCTTTCCTGATCGTTCGGCATCACGTATCGTCCGCTCCTGTTCGGTCCTCGCAGCTGCGATTTGTGCATCAGTTTCTTGTTTTACCGTTTCGATCTTTTTGGAAAATTCCTGTTCTTTATCCCGTATCTGCTGCAGCAGAGTCTTTTCCTCTTCCATATATCCTCCATTACAAACCATGCTTGCGTTTCATGAGAGATGTCACACCGTATTGTTCTTCGCAGGGAGGAGGCGTCTCTTTCTTTTCCTCCTGCTGTCCGTTTTTAAGGATACCTTTGGCTTTCATGGCAGCCTGCTCGAGCCGCTCCCGGCATCTCCCGACGGCAGTGCAACGCAATGCATTGATCGTTTTTGTGATATCCCTTACCATACAACCAAGACAAACACTTTTTATATCAATTTGACTATACCGTATAAGTTGGATAAATACCTTCCGTGCTTATAAGGAAAAAAGTCAGGATCAACTGCTGGAATTGACGGGGCTGAAACGTTCGTTTGATCATCAGGTTTTGCTTTCTCAGACTTTTTTTTAAAGGTCTCTAAAAAAAAGAGTCCGGATGAATGAAGATTGTAGCAGGGGCTATCGTAAAAGAGGCGCTCATTATTAAGCAATTATTTAGTAAATACCCAGGTACGTTGGCACAAAAAGGAATGCAAAGTAGATCAGCAAAAGGGCAAATCCAAGGGGGACCCCGTATCTCGCCCATTCTTTGCTGGTGATTCCCATTTTGCCTGCTGAGATGATATTGGGGATGTTTCCGGGAATCAGCATACCCCCGGCGATTAAAAGCCCCATTAACGCACTTTTTATCTGGATCTCGCTAAGTGAAGGCTCTATCTCTGCTGCTGCAAGGGTTGCATTGTCCAGCACTGCTGATACAGTATTTACCCAGTAAAGTCCTTCGGCAGGTATCTGTACAATATACTCCAGGATAAGTGGTTTGAATCCTTCCCCGAGAAAGACCAGTGCCATAATGAACAGGTATACTTTTCCTGCACGGATCACCACATCACGGATGCTTTCACGAACAAGTACACACTCAAGTCCTCCCGCAGGGGTACCTTGCCGCCGTAAAAAAACTACCCCAAGAATACCCATGGCAAGGACAGCCGGTATGACATAGATCCCCAGCATCTCGAAAAGGAACCAGAATCCTGCAAAGTAAGGATCGCCGGATAGTTTTGAGATGGCGATCGTCGAAAGTGGTTCGCCCAATGGGGTGAGTACGGCTCCAAGTCCTATGGAAAAACAGGAGATCACCGTTACTCCAATCTTTTCCTGCCGTCCAAGTGGAAGGGCACATACAATCTCGACAAGAATGATGGCGGCAAGAATGGCAGAAATGATACTGGAAATAAGACCAAGGCCACTTATCAAGCAGAAAACGAGTATATGAAGAGGAACCTTGTTTACCAGGATCTGGATACCCTTTTGGATCTGGTTATGGGCAAAATAGATAATCAGGCCGACTATGAGGACTATCTGAACAATACCTATGGGAATACCGGCAACCGTTGTGATCATGACCGGAGCCGTGAGCGCTTCAATAACTATCGCAGGCGTCCATCCGAATGGTTCTCCATTCAGTGTCGCAAAGCTGGAAATGGTTAGTGCAGCGATTCCACATAAAAAGAGAAATACCTCAAGGTTCTCCTCTACTTTTTTAACTTTGAACGGGAGCACCAGAACTGCAATGAATATACAGATGAGCAGAATATTGACGATCATCAGTTGATCCATAAGTACGCTACCTGTGCATTGTAGTATTGTTGGTTATTATTCGACTCCTTATTTCAAAATATGATCCTGTACAGGAAATAACCAATAGAGCTAAAAAAGTGATATTTGTTCGTCCGTTTAAACTAATTTGATCCCTTTTTTGTTCCTGACACAATTCATTTATCTGTTTTATCATTATACTATCATCAGATGAAACATCTCCCGCCATACTGCAGGGAAAAAAAATGCTCTCATTACCTATTGTTTTTCATCCTTGCAGGGCTGTCTTTTCTTGGACGGTTCTCCTGTTCAGGACTTTTTGGAACAGATGTGAAAAAGCTTAAAGAAACACGAAATGTTCAAGGGTTGATTCTCGCTTTAAAAAACAAAGATCCCAAAATACAATACGACGCGGCGGAGGCACTTGGTGATATAGGGGATTTTAGGGCTGTTGAACCACTGGCAATTGCACTGAAAAACGATGAATTCAGTGGTGTGCGGTGGAAGGCTGCAGAAGCTCTCTCAAAATTAGGTTCTCCATCCGTCCCTGCTCTTATCGGGGCACTGCGACATGAGGATGATGACGTGAGGTGGAAAGCAGCCATCGCATTGGGGGAAATTGGCGATCCACAGGCGATTGAACCTCTCATTCTATTGCTCTGCGATGAAGACCGGTTTGTCAAGAGCCATGCCGCTCTGGCTCTTGGATCAATCGGCGAACCATCTGTGGATCCCCTCCTGAGAGCTCTCCGTGAAGGCGACGGGAATCTCCGATGGGGTGCCGCTATCGCATTAGGCAAAATTCGTGATCCACGAGCTATCGAACCTTTGATCCTGGCTCTTGCTGACAAGTACGAGAATGTCCGTGCAGAATCTGCGTCATCACTTGCAGCAATAGGAAAACCGGCATTAGGACCCCTGTTACAGTTTTTAAAATTTTCCGATGGACCCGAACGACTTGAAGTTGTCACAGCACTTGGTGAATTACACGACACCGATGCTATCCAACCGCTCATTCAGCTGCTTGAGAATGCCGATGATGACGAACGAAAAGCAATAGCTGATGCACTTGATGTGATTCTGATTCCAACGGTTGAACACCTCGTACGGAAACTTCGGGAAGGCCCTGATCAAAAGAATGAAACGACCAGATCAGAGATGAATGGTGGAGAAGCATAACATGGAGGACCCATCCCCTGCAGATACGAAAATTCATCGGCTCATTTCAGCGCTGTCTGATCCATCCATCGACATACGCCACCAGGCCATACAGGCGCTTGGCAAACTTGGCGGATCTGCGGTTGAACCGCTTGTTCAGGCGCTTGCAGAGGCTTCCGATAACGATCATCGCTGGTATACAGCACTTGCATTGTCCCATGTTGGCGCCCCGGCAGTTGATTCCCTGATTTTGGCAATGCAGGTCCATCCCGAGATTGAGTTCAGGAGATATGCAGCAGCAGCACTGGGAAATATCGGGATTCCTGCAATCGAACCAGTAATCGAAGCGATGGCAGTCGAAGACCGGGCCCTGCGTGGTTTTCTCTCTCTCGCTCTTTGCCGGATAGGAAAACCCGCAGTCGGCCCCCTCACCCGGCGACTTGATGACGCTGATGAAATTATCAGATCCTGTGCTACCCTTACTCTCTGGCAGATGGGTGAAACCGGGCTTCCCGCGATGGTCGACAAAATAAAAGAAGAAGAATAAAAAAACCTGGCACGTTTTATAACCTTGACTCATATTTCCTTTTGCATCCCTGACACGAACAGATAAATCAGCTCACGCGAAAACCGTACCGGTATGTTTGTGCTTTCGCCAGCGATGGAAGCGTATGAAAAATCGCTGATGGACGACCTTCTTTTCGTAATAGCGATAGCCAAAAAAGCCCGGTCCCGCGGGCTCGATCCTTCGACTGATATCGAGATCCCTATTGCCAGTGACCTGGCGGACCGGGTTGAAGCGCTCCTGGGAATTAAAGGGGTGGCAGAACGGATACGCGAGCTCGAATCCCTGATGTCAAGGGAAGAGGTTGCACTCCGAATAGGTGATGATTTTGTAGCCCGGAAGTTTGGTGAGACGACAAATGAACAGATTCTCGATCATGCCATTCGTACCGCAATGGCTCTCCTGACCGAAGGAGTCGTGGCGGCCCCCACCGAAGGGATTGCAAAAGTCGGACTCGGGAAAAATGATGACGGGAGCCAGTACCTGAAAATCTTTTACGCCGGACCAATCCGAAGTGCGGGAGGGACTGCACAGGCACTCTCAGTACTCGTGGGCGATTACGTCAGGAGGCAACTTGGAATCAACCGTTACAATCCCCGTCAGGAGGAAGTTGAGCGGTATATCGAGGAGATCCGGCAATATAATACCATTATGAACCTCCAGTACCTGCCCAGCGAACAGGAAATTCGTCTTATAGTCGAGAATTGCCCGGTATGTATTGATGGGGAGGCAACCGAACAGGAAGAGGTATCAGGTCACCGCAACCTTGAGCGGGTAGAGACAAACACGGTACGGGGTGGCATGGCACTGGTCCTTGCGGAAGGGATTGCCGGGAAGGCTCCAAAACTCCGGAGCAAAGTTGAAATGATGAAGATGGATGGCTGGGAATGGCTGGGAAAACTCATTAAAAATAAAACAGATGAAGGAACAGTCAGTATCAAACCCTTAGACAAGTACCTTCGGGATCTTATAGGGGGAAGACCCGTATTTTCCTATCCGATGCGAAAAGGAGGGTTCCGGCTCCGTTACGGGAGGTCACGCAATACGGGATTTGCTGCTGCCGGGCTCCATCCCGCTACTCTGTATATTCTCGGGGAGTTTCTTGCGGTCGGAACCCAGATGAAGACCGAACGTCCCGGCAAAGCATGCGGGGTTGTTCCGGTTGATTCCATTGAAGGACCGACTGTGCGGATGCAGAATGGCGATGTGTTGCGGATTGACGATGCGGCGACAGCGCAAAAACTCGTACCCGGCATTGAAAAGATCCTTGATGTGGGTGAAATCCTCATCTCGTTCGGCGAATTTCTCGAAAACAACCACCCCCTTATACCCTGTGGCTATTGCGAGGAATGGTGGCTTCTTGAAGTTGCTGCTGGCACAAAGCTTCCAAGAAACGAAGAAGAAGCCATTGCTCTGGCAAGAACCGGGGGATATCTCTATCCTGCGTACACATGGTTCTGGGACGATCTTTCATTAGAACAGATCCTTACTCTTGCCGACGCTGTTACAAGTCACGGAGAAATTGTGGCGGACTTCCTGCAGCTTCCGAATGAACCCATAACAAAAACAATTCTTGAAGAACTGCTCATTCCCCACGAAGTGCGTAATGGTAATATCCTGATCAAAACCTATCACGCATTCATTACCTGCCTTGGGATCGACGAAAACCTGGAAAAAACAGATGCGTGGAGTAATGCACCCTATGATACCCCGTTCAATCTAGTCACGCATCTTTCAGGGATAAAACTCCGGTCACGTGCGGGCACCCGGATAGGTGGACGCATGGGCAGGCCGGGGAAATCCAAACCAAGGAAAATGAACCCCCCGCCTCACGTCTTGTTCCCTCTCGGCGACTCAGGAGGTTCAAGGCGATCATTCCAGTCTGCATCCAACCACACCGCTGAAGTGGATGCAACTATCACGGAGATAGATTTTCAGAAGGAAGGGGGCATCATCGAGATCGAGGTCGGAAGGCGAAGGTGCACTGAATGCCAGGAGATTACGTATACAAACCGGTGTGAGAAATGTGGAGCACATACCGTAGCGATAACAACCTGTCCCAAATGTGGAAGGGAGACGTTAATGGAGCGGTGTCCCGGTTGCGATATCCCGACTACCTGCAGTCAGAGAATTTCCCTGAATGTCAAAGGGGAGTACGCAAAGGCAATCGAACGGCTGGGACTCAAATCAGATAGTGTGGCACTCGTGAAGGGAGTAAAGGGAATCATATCCCGGGAAAAAGCCGTTGAGGCGATGGAGAAGGGAATCCTGCGGGCAATTCAGAACATCTTTGTTTTCAAGGATGGAACCACGCGGTTTGATATGATCGACCTGCCGCTCACCCATATCCGTCCCAACGAGGTGAGGGTTTCCGTTGAAAAACTCCGCTCGCTCGGCTACGTCAAAGATACCCTGGGATATGATCTCCAGAATGGATCGCAGGTTGTGGAACTGCATCCTCAGGATCTTCTCATCTCCGATTCGTGCGCTGAATATATGGTGAACGTTGCGAAGTTCATGGACGACCTGCTTGTCAAATGCTACGGACTTGACCCATTCTATAATGTTAAAAAACCCGATGATCTCATCGGGCACCTTGTCATCGGGCTTGCGCCTCACACGAGCGCTGGTGTCCTTGCCCGGATTGTCGGGTTTACCAGGGCAAACGTCGGTTACGCCCACCCGTTCTTCCATGCTGCCAAACGCCGGAACTGTTTCTTCGGTGATACCGAGATTGAAGTGTTTGATGGAAAACACTGGCAAAAATCTCCCGTGCGAAAATTTGTGCTTGAAAATTTTGATGTGAGCAGGCCGGGTATAGACAGGCTTGGGACATACTACTCAGATCCGGCACAACCGTATTACACCCGAACCGTTGATACAGGGGGTCTCATGCATATCCGCAGGATCACATCTGTATCCATTCACCGCTCTCCTGCAAGGCTTCTCCACCTTATAACAAAACTCGGAAAAGAGATTGCAGTTACACCTGATCATGCGATGCTGGTCTGGGACACTTTGTATCTTCGGAAGATCAGGGCGCTGGAACTCAAAGTCGGTGACGCTGTCCCCGTACTGGAAGGTGCGAACGTTATTGCCGACCATATCCGGTCTATTGAGGCTGTGCCGGCTCCGGAAGAGAGAGTTTACTGCCTGACCGTCGCTGAAGAACACACGCTTGTCGCGAATGGAATCTTTACCGGGCAGTGCGATGGTGATGAAGACTGCATTATGCTGCTTCTTGATGGCCTGATCAACTTCTCCCGTTCATTCCTGCCCCAGAACCGGGGAGGATCGATGGATGCTCCGCTTGTCCTGACGAGCAGGATAGATCCTGCGGAAATCGATAAGGAAGCCCAGAATGTCGATGTTTGCGATCACTATCCTCTGGAACTCTACACAAGCGCACTCAACTATGTTGAACCTAAAATGATTAGTGGGCTCATTGATCGTGTTGAAGGGAGGATCGGAACCCCCGCACAGCTCGAAGGCTTCCATTTCACTCATGACACCTCGGATATCTCGGCGGGACCGATAGAATCAATGTATACGCAGCTCAAGACCATGACTGAAAAACTTGAGGCTGAACTGGTCCTGGCCGAAAAGATACGTGCGGTCGACGCCGATGATGTTGCGGAACGGGTTCTTACTACCCATTTCATCCGCGACCTTATGGGCAACCTCTCTGCGTTCTCCAAACAGAAGTTCCGGTGTTCCAAATGCAACACAAGCTACCGACGTATGCCCCTTGCCGGCAAATGCACGAAGTTTAAAGGCAAGGGCGTTTGTAACGGCAATATCATTCCAACCGTCCATGAAGGGTCAGTCAAGAAATATCTTGAGATGTCCCGGGAGATCTGCAGGAAATACAAGGTATCTGAGTACACTAAACAGCGTGTCGAGGTGCTTGAACTTGCTATAACGTCTACATTTGGTGAGGAAAAACAGCAGCAGCTCGGGCTTGCCGACTTCATGTAATTTTTTTATAAAATAGTATACCAGTTTTTACGACGGATAATTCCGAATCACCAGTACTTAAGCACACTTTTTTGCACGGCGGTTCTGCTGATCAGGTACCTTAATTATTCTTGTCACCAACATTATCCATCACAGGCGCGGGGATAGCCAAGCCTGGTCAACGGCGATAGACTCAAGATCTATTCTCGCAGGAGTTCGTCGGTTCAAATCCGGCTCCCCGCATATTTTCCCTGTTTTTAAATCATGGTTGTATTTTCAATAACCTTTCCAGATCCCGCAAATTGTACTCTATCTCTGGCAACAATCATACGAATCATCGCATGGCGTTATGGAACATTGATGACAGGGAACAATCAACAGGTAGTATTAAGAAAATTTCATGACGGGAACCGGAACAGGTCCTGAAGACTTCGGCACATGCACTAGTCCTCCTCTTCCGAGGGTCCGGCAACCGTCATTCTTCACCGTTTCAGGTGTCGCATGGATGTCAGTTTATTTGTTCAGGGAATCATCATCGGTCTGACCCTTGCAGTACCGGTGGGTCCTTTATCCCTCATATGCATCCAGCGGACAGTAAAAGAAGGGCGTCTCCATGGGATCTTCTCAGGTATCGGTGTGGCGACCGCCGATTCATTCTATGCTGCTGTCACCTTTCTGGGTCTGACGGTTATTTCCGGCTTTATAATCACCCATCAGAATCTTTTTCGGTTCCTTGCGGGTTTCGTCTTAATCCTTATAGGGATACGGGTTTTCCTGTCTGTCCCCTCTGCTATTACCGCAAAGACCGAGCATGAGACGTATCTGAAGGATTACCTGTCCATGGTTGCCCTTGCGATTGCAAACCCGCTGACCCTGGTCTTCTTTTTGGTAATTTTACCAGGATACGGCTTTGTGATCCACGGGACCTCTTACCTGTCTGCAGCGGAATTTGTTGCAGGAGTTTTTTTTGGTTCCACTGTTTGGTGGGTCGTGCTCTGCGGTTTCGTTGGATCTGTGCGATCCCGTATCAGCGTGGCAAACCTGGGATTGATCAACCGGGTGTCTGGACTGCTTATTTCCTGTTTTGGCACAGGTGTGCTCATTCTTCTTGTTATGC
>Ga0210091_1000009_pt1 | contig 20467 bp, 21 predicted proteins | sample WestPond_Cattail_5_FD_185581 | JGI IMG/M metagenome (GOLD analysis project Ga0210091, IMG submission 185581) | Wetland microbial communities from the San Francisco Bay, California, USA, that impact long-term carbon sequestration -... | ecosystem: Environmental > Aquatic > Marine > Wetlands ... | reverse complement strand
TCTTCCTTTTGCACACTATCACCTTCTGCAAGCTGATTCTATTTCCTGTGATGCACATATACCTTTTTGGTGAGGTTTATAACAGGAAACCCGCATGCTCTGGGATCGTTCGTTGCGCTGGCAATTGGGGATGCATTGGGTGCGCCCCTGGAAGGATTCGCCCGAACTGAATCGTGGGTGACCGAAATGCTTCCCGGTGGGCGGCATTCACGGAAAAAAGGACAAATTACGGACGATACCTTACAGGCAATGGCAGTCGCTGAATCGCTCGTTGCATGCAGGGGATTTAACCAAAAAGACCTTATATTGCGGTTACTTCGTGGGTACGAAAAATGTCCGGAATGGTATGGTCCGACATCCTCCACATTCTTTGCATTGGTCAAATCCGGCACCCTGCCGCACCAAGCCGCAAGGCTCGTGCACAAACGACTGCATGGCAGCCGAAGCAATGGGAGTGTGATGCGAGGATTTCCAGTGGGTATCTTCTATCCCTCTCCCTATGTCTATGATGTGAGTCTTGCATGCTCGCAGCTTACGCACTTTGATCCGGTTGCCGCTCATTGTTCTGCCTGGCTGAACGTGATGGTAAGCGATATGTGCCGAGGGGTTTCCCGTCAGAAGGCATACAGTCATGCACGATCGCTGTGTACGATTCGGGAAGTGCATACAATACTCGGAAACTATACAGAGTATGCACCGGTTGCCTCGCTTGACGTCGTTCTATGTTCGCATGCAGCCCTTTCCTGCTTCATGAACGCCCGTACTCTTGAAGGTGCAATCCTTTCGGCAATTAATCTCGGGGGCGATACAGACACCGCCGGTGCCTGCTGCGGTGCACTGGCCGGGGCGTACTGGGGGTTTGAAACAATTCCAAAGCGGTGGATAAGGGATATTGAAGATTACGAAAATATCCTCCATCGCGCAGAACAGCTCTGGTATTGTGCAGAACAATCCTTTAAACGATAATCGTATCAGTACCTTTTCGCACAAGGGGCCAAGGTCCACGTTTCAATGAAAAAATAGATAAAACGATTTTTTTAATCCTTTTTTTTGGTAAGACGATTATGCCGGCTTAATATCGACAAGCTTCAGCACCCGCCCTTTCTCGCATATATCCGAAGCATTGCCCAGTACCTCAGCAACGATGTATTTCTCTCCTTCCACCACACCCTCCGGGTGACAAAGCGGGAAACTCGGGCAATCGCTCTTGGAACAGGATAGGTCTGGTTTGATCTTTGAATTGACAATAGCCATATCTGCATTAATTAGAAGCGTGATTGGGGCCTCCATAACCTCAACGGCAATGACACCATCGAAATGGACCGCGCATTCGTGGTGAGTGGTCCTTACTGATACAATGCGGTATTTCCTTCCTGACTGCAGGTTATTGCATGCCTTTTTTACTTTGCAGGTATCACAGCCGGCAACTTCACCTTCGTAAATGAACTCGATTCCCTGTTTAGCCAGAACCGAGCCCACCAGCGTCACTTTCGTTTTTGCCTCTGCCATGTAACTGTACCTCAGTCTATGTAAAGCATCTTTACAAGATTCTGCGCCGATTCGCGTGTTAATCCCATGTCGAGTATTGTGAAGCGCTCCGGACGGATAGTCTTTGCCAGAAGAAGCGCTTCCACAGCAATTTCATCATCGATTCCAACTTCAGCAGGGGTTACCGGAGCACCGATGCTTTTTAATGATGCGCGGATTCCCCTCCAGTCACCACCGTGCAGGTACATGGAGATAATCGTCCCAATCCCACAACTCTCACCATGAAGTGCTTTTCCGGGTGCGAGCTTATCAAGCGCATGGGAGAACTTGTGTTCACCACCGCTGGCCGGGCGGGATGAACCTGCGATGCTCATCGCAACACCGCTGGATACGAGAGCTGTTGTAACGAACCATGCAGACTGTTCCTGGTGTGGCTTAATCAGATTTGCATTCTTTACCAGAATCTCGGCCGTCATCTTTGAGAGTGCTATTGCATACTCGCTCATAGGCTCCCCTTTCACCCTGTGTGCAAGCTCCCAGTCCAGGATCGCAGTGTAGTTGGAGATCACGTCCGCACACCCGGCTGCGAGGAGCCGGTGCGGAGCGGAGGCGATAGTTCCGGTATCTGCGACAATTGCGATTGGCGGTTGGGCATCCAGCGATGCATGCCCCTCAACGGTCGGAACTGATGCGCGGGAAGAAGCAATACCGTCATGTGATGCAGCAGTAGGGACAGAAATAAACTGGAGATCGAGATTGTAAGAAACAATTTTTGCAGTATCGATGACCCGCCCTCCACCGATACCGATAACAAAGTCCATCCCTGCTGCCGCTTTTTGTGCCCTCTTAATGACAGGAACACTGATCTCTTCTGCAATAAATGGCTTTACTGAATAGTCTTTTCCAAGGATCTGCCGGACATTTTCTCCGGCAAGATTCATCGTATTCTTTCCTGATATCATGAGGGCAGAGGTACCAAGTTTGAGATCTTCACAGACCGAAGGAATCTGCCTGAACACATCGTGCCCGATTATAACGTCGCGTGGCAGCTGCATCCACTTAGACTTATCAAAAACTTTTGGTTTGAGTAATTTTATTGCATCTGCGCTCATTCTGATCAAGGATGATTAGTGATTTCATATACAAATATTACATCGATCCCATCAGGATGGGACAACCCTATAACATAGTTGACACGCTCACCTATGCGTTAATACTGGTCCTGGGTGTATATTTGTTGTACCGCTGGATGTCGCAATCGACCTGGCTTTCTGATATCGGATTTAAAATTGATGCCAGATTTATCCTTGCCACGCTCCCCTATGTGGTTCTTGGAGGACTGTTGCGTGTTGTGCAGGATACCGGTATGATTACGGGTGATTTCCAGTTTTTACTTGTGACACCGCTCATCTACTTCGTGCTCTTTTTTTTCACCATCAGTATGTTGTTTCTCTCCCGTTACCTTACCCTTCAGGGATTCACGAAGAATTTTCTCACATTTTATACCTTCGCGGGAATTATGTCGGCTTTTGTCGTTTTACTCGTTCTGTTTGCATGGGGTATCAACTATGCCCATGTTGACCTCTTTATCCTCGCGATCATACCCCTTATGGCACTTACCGCAACCTTCCTGGTCTGGGCATGTATGCGCTACCTCCTCCGGTGGGAATACGTTACCGATCCGCTTTACCTGATACTTATTTTCGGTCAGCTGCTGGATGCAAGTGCAACGAGTTACGGGATAGACCTTCACCCGTCAGTCAGGTATATCGAACAACATGTCGTCGGTTCTGGTCTTATTGAGCTGACCCATACCGCATTTGTAATGTTCCCGTTAAAACTGGTCGTGCTCTTCCCGGCAATCTATATCATGGAGCTCTACCGTAAAGAAGCAAATCCCGCGTTCTGGCATCTTGTGCTGCTCGCCATGATAGTAGTGGGGCTTGCACCGGGAATCCGGGATATGATGCGGATGGTACTCTATGTCTAATTCCCCGTTGACAAACGCAATAATTGTAATACTCCTCCTCTTTTGCGCTACGATCATAGTAGGCTGGGTCGGAACAATGCAACATCCGGTAATCGGCGAAAATCTGATGAAACTATTTGAAAAAGAGGTCGCAGGTCAGATAGTGGGGAAAGATTCCACGGATATATTTGTCAAGCTTTTCTTCAACAATCTTGAGGCATGTATCCTGCTCTTTTTAGGTGGAGCGTCGTTTGGAATTCTTACGATATTCATCATAACCCTGAATGGTATTCTCATTGGAGCAATCATGGAGATTGTACATAAAGATCACTCTGTCACATTTGTCGCCGCAGCAATCCTGCCCCACGGTATTTTCGAGATTCCTGCGTTTATCATTTCAGGTGCAATCGGCATCCTGCTCGCCCAGTCCCTCATCAATGAGTGGTATAACGGAACGGATACTGCAGAAGATGCAAAGAAATTCGCCCGGACGTTCGTCCTGTACGTGTTACCGCTTGTAGCAATCGCTGCCTTTGTCGAGGCTTTTATTACACCAATAATCATACATTTAGTAGTTTAAAGGATCTGATTTATGGACGATGATGCGGGCGCCCTGCCGTTAAAAGAAGATTTTTCTGCATGGTATAACGATCTTTTATGGCGGGCAGAGATCATGGATGTCCGCTATCCGGTCAAGGGACTGTATGTCTGGTTTCCCTATGGGTTTGCCCTGCGCAAATATGTATACCAGAGACTACGTGATCTCCTTGACCGTGACCACCAGGAAACCCTTTTTCCCCTTCTGATTCCTGAACAGGAATTTATGAAGGAAGCCGAGCATATAAAGGGATTCGAAGAGGAAGTCTACTGGGTAACGCATGGCGGCACAACACCTCTCGAGGTAAAACTGGCATTGCGTCCCACGAGTGAGACCGCTATCTATCCTATGTATGCCCTCTGGATTCGGTCGCATGCTGATTTGCCTATTAAGTATTATCAGATTGTTAACACGTTCCGGTACGAAACGAAACAGACCCGTCCGCTCATACGCCTCAGGGAAATCACGTCATTCAAGGAAGCTCATACGGTTCATGCGACTTGGGATGAGGCAGAAGAACAAGTCGAGGATGCAATCCGGCTCTACCGTGAATTCTATGACGGACTCTGCATCCCGACACTCGTGTCAAAACGCCCGGACTGGGACAAGTTTCCCGGCGCTGATTACACAATAGCTGTTGATGCCATAATGCCAAATGGCAAGACACTCCAGATCGGCACCGTGCACCATCTTGGCGATCACTTTTCCCGGACATTCAACATTACATACGAGGATAAAAACGGTGAGCAGAAGTTCGCGCAGCAGACGTGTTACGGCATATCGGAACGATCAATTGCAGCCCTGATCAGCATTCATGGAGATGACAGAGGACTCATCCTCCCGCCAGCAGTTGCCACCCTCCAGGTCGTGATTGTTCCGATTACGATTGGAAAACGCCATGAGGATGTGATGACTGCGGTGCAGAAACTGAAAACAGATCTCACGGCTGCTGGCATCAGGGTGAAACTTGACACCCGTGATATGCGGCCCGGGGCGAAATACTACTGGTGGGAGCTCCGGGGTGTCCCGCTTCGGCTTGAGCTGGGACCAAGAGATCTTGATGCAGGAAAAGTGATGGCAGTGAAACGTACGGGTGAGAAAACATCCATTGATCTCGCATCGGCAAAAGCAGGAGTATTACGCGTGTTTGAAGAGATCACGGATACGATTCGTGCCCGTGCGGAAGAGAATATGAAATCACGTCTCTGTGTTGTTGGATCTCTGAATAATCTCAATACAACACTTGACGAGGGCAAAGTGGCAGTGATCCACTGGTGTCAGCAAAAAGGGTGTGGAGACGCTGTTGAAACACAGACAAACGCGAGTATTCTTGGGACCGATGTACGTTCACCATATGTTTCCGCCGCAGATGGCATATGTATAGTGTGCGGGAAACCGGGCAAACCAACACTGGTTGGACGAGCATACTGAAGTGACAAACAAGAAAAAATTGGCATTCCTGTTTCTCTTCGTTTTCTTTTTCTTTACCCGCGTTAATGAAATAAATCATGCCTTATCCTGACACCTTTTTTCCCCTTTCTTTTTTTACTGGTAAAAGACATAATAATAAGAGAATCATCAGAGGCGGCGGTAGTGAATAAAGATCCGAAAGACACAGGCTCAATATATCTCCCGGAACGGTACAAGCAGAAGATTGAGGCAAAGAAGAGATGGCGCCTCATTAAAAAAATTGTTGTAATCGGTATAATTGTCGCAATAGGTACCGTTCTATTACTGATAGTGAGTGGAGCATTTTCAAATTCACTGAACCAACCTCCACTCGTAATTCCCAGGTCATTGATATCAGCGCCAGAAATTACTCCAACGCTTCCACCAGATGAATTCACAACATCTCTGACTCATAACACCACATCTCCGCGAAGCACCGAAATCCCGACTGACAAGGGGGCGTCTACTCAATCAGCCAAAGATATGCAGTCCCTGGACAATGCAACTGCTTCTCTTCGTCAGGATTATCCGGAATCCGATTATACTCTGATCAGTGTTAATGTAACAGATTTATATGCAGATCGTACCTTGTACGAGTATAAAATCAAACAGACAAATACCTCACAGGATAGTTCCGGATTTTCGGTGTTAATTGATGCCAGAACGGGCGATTTCTATACTCCGAGACAAGAAAATGCAAAAATCACTTCTGACAGGGCAAAATATCTTGTAACAGAAGCATTTCCACTGATTCATCCCGACCAGGTCAGGGTGAGATACAACAATAGTCCGGGTTCAGGTACGGCTTGGGTATTTACCATGTACCGGGACAATTCGACAATCCTTACTGGATCAATGGACCCGGAGACCGGGCAGATATTTTCATTCGATCGCACCATACCATGGGAGGGGCGGCAGACAGATCCATTGCTTGATATTAACGCCGCACAAAAAATTGCAGATCGTTATATTTTCGATAAGAACAATCCTTCGCTTGCCCTCAACTTGAGTGAGGCACGGTATAGCCCGTTGCGATTCCCCCAAAAAACGGTTGCCGGGCACTACATTTTTATCTACACCAGAATTTTTCAGCAAATCCCCTGTGATACGGAAGGATTCACCATTTCGGTCGATTCACTTACCGGGGAGATAAGTGCATATGAACGTCGCTGGAACATTCCTGACAGCGCGTTTTCCTTGGCCGTTGATCCGCTTATAACGCGAACCGGAGCAACGTTTGCAGTGTTGAAAAAAGCTCAGGAAACGTACCCGACAGCCGCGGACGGACTTGCCATCATCTCTACCGAAATCCGGTGGAAAGACCCCCCCTCTCAAGGCAGCATTCCCCGCCCCGGAAGTATCCCCCTTGCCTGGAAGGTGCTATTTACCGATGAGGTCATCCGAGCAAACCCGTTGTCTCCACCCGCTGTGGGCTGGGTCGATGTTCAGACGGGAAAAATCCTTGATTTTTATTACGAACACTGATCTTTTTTTTTTATTCTTTTGAATTGGTCAATTAATCCAAACATTTCATGAGGTCTCACATCCAGTCATTCGGCTCACAAAAAAAAGAGTAATTATTGGATCTGCTGGAATCCCTTATTTAGAGTGATGATATGAAATATCGGGAACTGCCACGAATAAAGTGAGGGTAGTGCCTGCCCCCCAAACCGCCCCGACCCGCAAGAGCGAGGCTGAGAAATTCCCTGTTTTGGAGATCATCGTTTTTTAAGGGGATTCACTGCGGTTGGATGAAACCCGCCAAACGCTTTGCTATTAATTGAGCATTTCTCTAGCTCCTGGTTATTAAAAAAACTGGGACCGGTCAATATCCCTAAACTGAAAAAAGGGGAAAACACAGTATGTTCGATAACGAATTATTTAAGAAGACTCCAGCCGGCTTATCAACAGATTTGGAACTGTCGTTTTTCCCTTCATTGTCACAAATGCAATTAAACTGGCATCAGAAAAAATTGTACAGATATACAAAAGTAAAAAAAATTATTCGGAAAAATCAACATTGGTCACACACAAACTCAGCCATAAGCCGTGTATGGCGCATATCGCCACGGATTGACTTTTTTCCGCCGCGGAAGAATAATTTTTGGCACTTTATACAGTGCTTGGGTTTGATCTGATCCCACGTATTCATAGGGGTTTCGAGGGTGAACTCTGTTTTTGTCCACTCTTCAGGGGGCTTCTCTGCATTCTGTTCATAGGTTGCGACAAACTCCATGATCTGATGGGGGGGGACACCCAGATCGACAAATTTTTTAAAGACAAAATAATTGAAGATCAGCCACGAGAGATCCGACCGATCGAGGATTCCTTCATACTCCCCGAACGACTCATCAAAATCCTCGAGTGAGCACCCACAAAGCGGGCATTTTCCGCCAACGAGCTCGTCGAGAAAAACCTCTTCCTGGCACCCTGGACATGTTGTGTGCGGGGATTGCATGCGTGATGTCATTCGTATCTCCTGAAGCGTGAAAGATTGCGGTATTAATCGGTACTTTTTAGTAAAACCGTTGCAGCAGTAGTAATTGGTGCTAGTATTGATCGGGTCTGCACATATAGGTATCACCATTGCAAGTGAACCCCGATAAAAATTTTCTGGTCATATCGAAAATATCATTCTGCGGAGGGTTCTTCAGGTTCCATAACCAGAGAACCGAAAATCACTTTTTCAAGCACCTGTGCAACGTACTTGATATGCATCGCTTTTTCCAGATCTTCGTTGCGATGGACATCTGCATAGAGCTGGAGCCGCATCAGCGAGAACCGGAACCTGTCCAGTGTGTCATCATCAAGTTTCATCGCTTCACGGTAAATCGGTTCGAGCAGGTCGGGAAATGAGAGCGGATTTTCAAGGCAGGTAATAACGCCGCGGTAAATCGGGAGTGGCAATTCCTTCCCGGAGAGAATCCGCAGGTAATCCATATTATCCCTCAACAACTTTGATAAGCGCTTCCATGACCTTGTCAACAGCCGCCCAGGTAGGGCTGTTACCACGCCGTATAATAAACGGGCGTCCCTCATCCCCTGCCTTTCGCATCTCGATATCAAGGGGAATTGCACCAAGGAACGGCACTGACAGTTCCTCTGCAATCTTTTTGCCACCACCCTTTCCAAAGAGATCGATCTCCTCTCCACAGTGGGGACAGACCATCCCACTCATGTTTTCAATGATCCCCAGCACGGGAACGTCAAGTTTCTGGATAAATTTAGCAGATTTCCGTGCATCGAGTGTCGCGACATCCTGGGGTGTTGTGACGATTACTGCACCACGGAGATTCGGTGCGAGCTGGGCTATAGTAAGCGCTTCATCACCGGTTCCCGGAGGGAGGTCGACAACCAGATAATCCAGCGAGCCCCAGTTCACCTCGCTGAGGAACTGCTGGATTGCAGCCATCTTCATAGGGCCACGCCAGATAATCGGAGTGCTCGTGTCCGGCAGGAGGAACGCCATCGATATAACTGATAGCTTCCCGGTGATATGCACGGGTTCAATCATTTCGCCCAGAATAGCAAGCTTGTGATCCTCAATACCCAGCATCTTGGGGATGTTGGGGCCATGCATGTCAAGGTCCAGAAGCCCGACCCTGAACCCATGGTTGGAGAGGGCGTAAGCAAGGTTAACCGAGACCGTGGATTTGCCAACCCCGCCTTTTCCCGAGAGAACCATAATGACATGCCTGACATCGAGCTTTGCTTTGGGGGGAAGACCTGAAGGTCCGCTCTTTGCTGATGAACAGGTAGTGGCAGTCGGGCAGCTGGAACACTCACTTGTGCATTCTTCATCTGGTGTCTGTTTTCTGGTATCTTTTTTTGTCATAGGCGCTTCCTGTAAAAATATTGTTCTGTACTCTCATCAGTTATCTTTCGCATGCAATAAAGATGTGGAGATGTCTGCAGAAAAAGAAAGAAGAATTGTGGTTTGTCCGATTTTATAATAATGGAACGTCTTGTTGTTTCACTGGATTTCCTGGAGTTCCCGAAACGGTATATCTGTGATGGAGAAAATCTCTTTCCGGAAATCACTATCAGGTGTTGAATGCGGTATCTGTAACCATTATGGTTTTCAATCCTTTCGAAAAATCCTGCAGTCGATTCACCCCTGGATTATCTGGAACATTCCCCCCGTATTGAAAGTTCCTCATGGTATACCCCACAAAACGAATCGTTAATTTTCCCTTCTCTGCAGTACAGGGCATCGCTGATTATATGACAATCGGGTAGGCATGTCACTGCTCCCCGCATGGTCAGATGATCCGAAACCAGTTCAAGGAGTATGGACTGAACGTGATACTCGACCTCTCAGCCAAGTCCAATAAACATGAGCTCGTATCAGCGATGCAAGGGTATGTGATCCCGTTTGGTGAAAAGGTCGTGATCTACTCACGATAATCCGGCATTCCGTTTGATTATGGTGACACACTACATTTATTATTCAACCCGCGTATCATCCATCGTAAAGGAGGGATAAAAAGTATGGAGGAACTCAAAGTAAAAATTTCTGTAAAAATTCTCCCGAAAGACTACAGCTGTGATGGTCAGGATAGATCGCCGGAAATTGAGGTGGGGGGAGTGAACACAAAGATCTCAAAATCTCTCGCAATAATTGTTAACGATCCCGATGCTCCAGGTAGTGGGGGTTTTATTCACTGGATAGCATGGAACGTGGAACTGGTAAGGATGATCCCGGAAAACATCCCAAAGACGCCGTTCGTCACCTTCCCGCTCAAAGCAGTGCAGGGAATAAACAGCTTTGGAAAGATTGGATACAATGGTCCCTGCCCACCCCGTGGACAGACCCACCGGTACTTCTTTAAAGTCTACGGACTGGCTATTAATCTTGATCTTGCCGCAGGAGCTACAAAAGATCAGTTAGTCAGGGCAATGGAAGGGCATGTCGTTCAGTATGGCGAGACGTATGTTACGTACGGACGATAATTTATCCTTTTATTGATACTGCACAAAGTCCTGGTATGATTCAGTCCCGTACTCATAAATTGATGGGGTATTTGAATATCATCAATCACGGAGCCAAAGCATGATTGTTGCGGTTTATCAATGAGGGAAATTGTTATTAACCCAAATCCGCTATCATGTTGTATGCTGCAAAAAGGTCCGTTTCTTAAAGCAGTTATTTTCCTGTCATTTCTCTTAATCTGCATTGTTCCCGTCGTTGCACAAGAGGCCCCGTACAGGTTCACGGTCTCTCCCGTGTCAGCTGAGGGGAGACCCGGAGATACCATCACGTATTATATCTCCATCACCGCTGACCCGGGATTTAAAAACCCGATTGACTTCACGATGAATGTCAGCTCAATGGGATATAGTAAAAACTTTGTTCTTGGAACCTATGAGGGGCCATACCCCCGATCATCTACGTATGTTCTGACGATCCCCCAGAATGTGCCAACCGGAGTGACTACCGAGGTTACAATAAACGGCAGAAGCGGGGGATACCTCCAGCAGCAGAGTCTCAAACTCAAAATTAAAGGAGCAGGAGGCCCCATCGAGGATATCACCAGCATCATAACCGATCTTATTAACACCGTTTTGAAGGAAATTGCCCGCTTGACCGGAGGAAAATAACCCATAACATAGCTATTTTTTCTCCCTTACCCTAGCACCAATTTCTGTATCGAACGTCCCCGCCCTGCCGTGTTGAATTTATTCAGGAGATTACACCGGTTGACAGTTCGCCCCGATTATTCACTTTCCTTCCCCAAAGCCTGACAGCAGGAGATTTCTTAATTCTCGAATAAAATCGCTGCTCCTTTTTATATTACGGTACAATTAAGGTATATAAGGAAGATGTCCAGTCAATGAATCCCGTACACGATCATAAACGTTCACTTGATCCCGGGCAGGAATCATCAATTCTGGCATATATTGCTAAGCGGGAATCACTTCTTTCACCGTTGGCCTCGATCAGTGCCGATGCTGTTCGGAGGCACAATAGAAAGCCTGAAGATATCCGTACCCCCTATTCCCGTGATACTGACCGTATTATCCACACGCGGGCGTACACCAGATATATCGATAAGACACAGGTCTTTTCTCTTGTAGACAACGATCATATCACTCATCGCGTCATCCACGTCCAGCTCGTTTCCAAAATCGCAAAAACTATCGGGCGCTGCCTCCGCTTAAACGAGGATCTCATTGAGGCAATTGCCCTTGGCCATGATATAGGGCATATCCCGTACGGGCATTATGGGGAAACCTGCTTATCGGAGCTCTGTGAACGATTCGGGATTGGAAAATTCTTCCATAACGTTCAGAGCGTGCAATTTCTCGACAGGATCGAAGACTGTGACCTGACCATGCAGGTGCTGGACGGAATACTCTGCCACAACGGGGAAGCTGATGATATAAAAATTTCTCCGGAACCCTGTGCGACTTGGCTGGCATTTGACAAAAAAGTTCAGGATAATGCAGATGGCAGACGTACAAAGTCTCCGATGACATTGGAAGGATGTGTCGTTAAGTTTGCCGACACCATCGCTTTCATCGGCAGGGATTTGCAGGACGCACGGGAGGTTGGGTTGATCGGGAGCTTAACACTCCTTCCCCAGGAGTGCAAGGATACGCTCGGCGAATCTAACAGGGAAATTATCAATACCCTGATTTACGACCTGCTTGAAAACAGTGATACCGAGGATACGGGATATATCTCGTACAGTCCTGAGGTAGAAGATGCACTCATTAAACTGCGCCAATTTTCCCAAATCCATATCTATGAGAACAAAAAACTTACAACAGAGCGGGAAAAAGTGAAGCAGATGTATGCAACATTGTTTACAAACTGCCTTAAAGATCTTGAAAAAAATACAAGGGATGCAGCAATTTTTACTGATTTTATTGACACAAACTGGATCAACCGGAATTATATTCAGTATGCTACCTGCGCCGAGCTGGTCCGGGACTTTATCGCTGGCATGACTGATCGGTACTTTGCTAAACGATTCGAGGAGTGTGTAATTCCACGCAGAGTAGAGGGGAAATTCCGCTAAAAATTTGGGATATGCACTCACTCATACTTTCCCTTCAGCCCAGCCCAGCCCGTAAATCCGCAGTAGATGCACCCGACACCCCCACAATAAAGGCACTGGTGTTTAGGTGCTGTCACGAGCACGACGCCGGTCTTGTTGCAGTAGAGGCACCCTATCCCCTCACAGTGACCACAGATCGCAGATTCGTAGATTTGTTTTCCCAATGTCATGGTAAGTATCCCCTGAAATTACAATTTATAGTGATGAATGTCTAAAAAACAGGGTCATTCATCTTCCTCATCAAGGTACCCGTAGAGTGCATCGAGAAGCTCTCCCGATGTCTGGTAGCGCTTGGCCGGATCTTTTTCGAGACATTTCAGGATAATCTTCTCCACGACGGCCGCATCAGAATTAAACTCTGATGGGGGAATAGGCTGCTCCCTCAAAATCGCATTTCCGACTTCAACAATACTCTCGCCCCCAAACGGAACCGAGCCGGTTACCAGTTCGTAAAAGACTACACCCAGCTGGTAGATATCGGTCCGTTCATCAGTCCTTCCAAACTCTGAGGGAGAGACCTGTTCGGGAGCGGCATAGGAAAGTGAGAAACCTGCAATGCTGGACTTTTTTACTTCATTTGCAAGTACCTTGCTCATCCCCCAGTCGGTGATTTTCGGAACGAAGTCTTTATCAAGAAGGATATTGTGCGGCTTAATATCCCGGTGAATGAAACCCTGCTGATGGGCATATTTCAAACCATCCGCTATACCTCTGATAAGGTGCACCGCTTTCCAGACAGGTATTGGTTTCTCGATCGACTCGAGAGCATCTGGTACATACTCCATCTCAACAAAGGGAACAGGGAGGATATTGACGGCCGTAACTTTTACAATATTTGGATGCCGCAGGGTCTCCCATGCCGCAATCTCGTTTAAAAAAGATTTCCCGGTCATTTCATCGAAACTTATCGGGATTTTCACTGCAACCATCATTGCATCTGATTTCCGGCGAGCTGAGAAAACCCACGCAATACCGCCTCGTCCGATATATTTAATCTCGGTATATTTACTCTCCAGTTCATTCGGGAAGAAGTTCATTTGTTCCGCAACTGATGTGAAGGTCCTGGATGTGCCCGGAACTACCGTACCTGTTTCAGGGATTGTTGCAGCAGTGCCGACCCGTGGGGAAGTCCTTGAGATCTTTTGCGGAGAGGTTCTTTCTTTGCTATCACGCAGGGCCTCCTGCTTGCTTTCTTTATGCTTCAGCTGCCTGAAGATGATTAACACTACTGCACCTGCAACCAGCAGCACAATAAGTTCTGCCAGAAGGAAGGTTGTAGGTTGACCATTACCGGTTTTATCGGCAGATGGTGGGGGCGTTGAAACGGGAGTCTGTGTAGATTCAGGAGTGATAGTGGCAGGGTACGCCGTTTGTCCAATCACGGGAAAAGTCGGCAGAACCTTTGGCTGAGAAGTAATCACCCCTCCGGCGACAGGTAAAACCTCGTAGTAAAACGGTAATGGATCCATCAGAGGAAATTCATCTTTAATGTTCTGGTAGGATTCAAGGATCGCTTTTGGATTTGCCCCAATCATGATACCATACGGCGTATCTCCAATCCCATCTACATTTTTATCCTTTCCGTGGTAATCACTCCAATAATTACCCATATTGCTCTGTTCAGAAAGACCAAGATGGGTATACGTAAAAGGATTGGGAGAAGACCAGACCGATGTGGCACTCTTGGAAATTACGTTCTGCGGGTTGTCAAAATTGTTCCGGAATATCTGGTTTGAGAGAGAATACTCGTCAAGCTGGATCCCGATCGTATTTTTTGACACGATATTTTCTTCAATCAGGTTATTACTTGAGGATTCAAGCGATATTCCGAACCGGCTGTTGTTGGTAATATTGTTGCCATAAATGGTATTCTTCATCGCTGACTCGAGCAAGATTCCGCTGGCAGAGTTCAGGAATGTATTGCGTCTGATAGTGTTCTCACTGGACTTGATGCGTATTCCATTGAATACATCAATGTTCTGAAAGGTAAATCCTTCAACTCTGCATCCATCGGAAAGAATTTCCATCGCGTTTCCTTGATTCGCCGGCTCTATGATTGGTGCCCCGCTTCCGCTGTCAACGCCGATAAGATTTATCGTTTTATTAAGCAGGAGATTTTCCCTGTAGGTTCCGCTATTCACCAGAATGGTATCCCCGGGAAATGCCTGATTAATCGCTTCCTGGATGCTGGTAAATCCGGCACCTGTAGGAGCAACGGTATATTCTGAGGCATCTGCTGCAGGTATACTGAAAACTAAAATAAGAGTAATGATAGCCAGGGAGCATACGAGGCGGTGTACCGGAATCATAGGCAGCAATTGTAGTATCTTATTTTTTGTTGAATTAGAGTTTGTGATATTTTTTTCTCTGCCATTACGACAAAAGATTAATCTATGGTTGTATCAGGTATTCTGCGGGATGATGATAAGAAGTTTGACTCCGGATATTCCTTTGGAGAACTCAATCAGATCTCCATCATGAAGGGAAATAAGTGTATTTTTTTCAAGGCGCCTGGTGTTGAGCTTGGTCCCTCCCGTGCTCCCACAGTCTTCTATGTGCCAGCCCTCGTTATTATGAAGAAATCTGCCATGAGGTTTTGATACCCGGGTGACCGCAGTATAACCATCAGAGAAGACGATATCAGTGTCAGGAGAAAACGCAGCCTGATTCTCGGGATCGATCCTGCCGATACGGATTTGATCATGTTTCAGCATGAACACTTTCCCATCATCAGGACCACCAAGTACAATAGCGGTAGGTATATTTCCTAAAACCTCTTTGGAAAGGGTGTTTTTTACCTCTTCCAAACGACGGGAAATATCGCTTCCCATGATCTGTACCCGCGTGTTGGAAAAAAGACCCAGATTCCTTATGATTGCTTCAAGCCCACCGGGTACTATTGAATATTCCCAGACCGGGTGAATGCCTTTTGATGTGGGGGCTCCCAGTCCTGCCTCTTTTTTTATCACACCTACACTCAGGAGCTTGTCAAGATGTTTTTTAGTATTTTCATAGCTGGTTTCGATTTCCTTTGAAATGGACCGGGCATCACGGGGCTTTTTTTCGAGAAATTTCAATATTCTGAGCCGTGCACTACTTGAGAGCACATCGAGATACTCTGACAGTTCCTCCAGTGAGTCTGAATCTTCACGAATTATAATTGTCGGACTTTTGTCCGCTTGATTCATAGCACTCCTCCATGGTTACATTTGATTTGTTTTCCATAACCCTATAGTAAATAGACTATAAGGTCGTAACGGTTTATATTCTCTCCCAGTAGTATCATTCCTGTTTGTTCTTTGCTGTAACTCACTGGTTCAATAGTTCAACCAATATGATTTTGCGTATTTATCAGGACCTGCCGTTATATTATATAATCAGGTGATACACGAAAGGCATTCGGGGTGTCACCGACCCATCCAATGCACATCGAACCAGATTAAAACCCCATACTTAAAGACAACAAAGGAACGTTCAAAAAAGATCTCACTCCAGAGAAGGAGGGATCCTTATCCCTCTGCAATCATACATTAAAAGCAAAAATATTCTTTTTTAAAAATGAAAGGTTTCAGTTCTTTTTCTTCCCTGCCAGAACACCGCACAAACCTATAATGCCAAGCGCGGCAATTGCAAGGAACCCGGCAGAAGGTGATGTGGGTGTACCGGCAGGATAGGATGTCGGCACAACGGTCGTTAATTTTGTGGTCGGTGTTTTTGGAGGGAGGGTTGTGGTTGAGACTACTTTGGTAGCTTCTGTTGATGGGATTGTCACTGCTACAGGTTCAGTAAGCCGGACATTATCGATATTGCCCTCTGCATAAATACCCATCATTCCGTAATCACCCTTGGAGCCCGTGTATATCCTGTTCATGCCGTTCAGGTTCTCTGCAGTGTTCAGGTAATAGCTCCAGATCTCCCTTCCGGTTAACCAATCTTTGACCTTCATGCTGAGTGTTTTTTGATCATCATCGTAATTTATGGTAACGTGATAGGTCTTGTTTACTTCATACTTTACCGTGGGTCCGTTATAGGCATTTGGCCCCATTTCTACTGCAGCATGCTGGCTGTTCACCTCCAGCAGCTTGCCGCCGGTTGTCACCAGGTGAAGCCACATAATCTGCCCATATTTTGAATTAGTAAACATTGAGAGGACGTTAGGACCTTTCGAAGGATCCATCTCAGTTCCTGACAACCCGAACCTGAACGTTGCTCCATCATCTATTCTGGTCAGGATGACATCATATTCAAACGTAAAGGAGCCTCTTTCATAATCGACCGGGATATATGCATATCCGCCAGTACTGGGTTCATTGGTAAAGTGGTACATTCCAAGGTTCGGATCCCAGTAATTGGTTGAGGGATTGTTCGTTATCCAGTGGGGATCTGTGGCAAATGAAGTCTGGTATATTACCTTGACGGTATTATCATCGGAAAGCGCCTGCAGGGAAGGAATTAGGGCCAGCAGGAATACTGCAATGATAAGGTACATGAAATTTTTTCGTATCTTCATAGGTTCTTCTCCGGTTATTTCTCTGAAACAGGGAACATATCCAATCTGTTTTTTATACCGTTGTTTTGCGGATTATTCACAATCTTCACTCAAAGAAGTTGGAATTATTGCATAAATATACTATACATATGCTGTCAAGTCTTTCTTAAAAATATCGAGCCTTTTATAGGAAAAAACAAGACTTCATATTTTTGAATGGTTTTTTCTTGAAGGACAGCCAAAGTCATCAGGGACACCAGGGATTCAGGAGTTCATCAGGTTCTTTCGATGCTGAGAAATTACTCCTCCCAAGGGTTTGAACCAGTAATAATTTTTTTTGGATGGTCGGCTTTAGTTGCGTGAACACTATATTTATCTTTAAAATCACGCAATATTAGACAGCAGAAAAGTGATTGCGCGATAATAGTCTAGCGGTAGGACAGGAGCTTCCCAAGCTTCTAACCCGGGTTCGATCCCCGGTTATCGCATCGGTTTTATGGAAATGGAACCCGAACGCTGTGCAATACGGATTATCGCGGAGAACCGCCAGGGAGTCCTCCGGGATATCGCAACTATAGTTGCTGAGCATGAAGCAAACATTGTGATGATCAACCAGGAAGTGTTCGATTCCGGTCCCTATACAGGAATGGCAGAGCTCTATTTCGAGTATGATGCGGGTAAGGGTAGTGATCACGATCAGCTTATTGAGGATTTAAACAATATTCCCTCGATACAGAACGTAAAGGCATACCAGCCGTTTGGCCATATTTTCGGGTCAAGGGTTATCATCATCGGCGGTGGAGCGCAGGTTGCACAGGTTGCACTTGGTGCCGTAAATGAAGCAGACCGGCACAATATCCGTGGTGAACGAATTTCGGTAGACACTATTCCACTCGTCGGTGAACGGACCCTCGCACTCGCAGTGGATGCAGTTGCACGGCTTCCCCGTGCATCAATTCTCGTTCTCGCAGGTTCGATTATGGGGGGCGAGATTTCAAAAGCTGTAGACCGGGTCCGTGAAGCCGGGATCCCGGTCATTGCACTGAAGATGGCGGGAACAGTGCCCGAACATGCTGACCTCGTGGTAACCGATCCAATCCAGGCAGGAGTTTTTGCAGTAATGCATATCAGCAGCAAAGCGGTATTCGACATCAACCGGGTCCGTGGGCGTGAGTTCTAGATGGATATCATCGAAAAAGCAGTATCTGTGCTTATGCATGACGGGACGATCATCTATCCTACAGAAACAATCTACGGACTCGGTGCCGATGCTTTTTCTGATGAGGCAATTCTGAAAGTTTACGAAGCAAAAAAACGCCCCCTGGGAATGCCAATTTCTATTGCTGTCTCTGATTTTGATATGCTCGCCGCGGTTGCCCATGTTGAGCCCCACACTCATGCATTTATTGAGGCTTTTCTTCCTGGCCCGGTCACGGTAATCCTTTGCGCCCGCAGACTCGTCCCGGATATCCTTACCGGGGGCACAGGTATGATCGGTATCAGGATGCCGGCGCATGACCTTGCATTGCAAATCATAGAACGATTCGATGCTCCCATCACTGCAACAAGCGCAAACCTTCACGGAGCAAAAGATCCGCAGGCACCAGACGAATGCACGGTACCGCGCGAGCTTTTTATAGATGGAGGCAGGCTGCCAGGCACGCCAAGCACGGTGGTAGATCTCACAAATAAACGAATCCTCCGCAGAGGCGCACAGGCAGAAGCGGTCGAAGCGTTCCTTAAAAAACTCTGATTTTTTATGATGCCTGTCCGTTTGCGTGATTTTATCGAGGACTCTGACGGCTGGCTCTATGCGGTTTCTACCTACGATAATGATGAGAGGGTCGGCTGTGTTCTCAGGTATGTTCCTGATGAAACTGGCGAGCGCCGGAATCCTTTGGGAATGCGATATAAAAAATATGATTTCGAAGATGCCTATGCATTCATCGAGCATCACAAACCTCAGTATTCAAATCTGGTCCAGCGCGTCCCGATCCAGGATATAAAAAATGTGTTGAAACCAGATATTGAAATTCCCCATATTGCCCGGAAACACCTCCGGGTTAAAAAACTCCTTGATCTTTTCAGGCTTCCTGCAGGGACCATAGGTTGTACGGGTTCACTCCTGTGCGGACTTGAGAACGATGCATCTGATATCGACATGGTTGTTTATGGAAGGCACTGGTTTACCGCACAGAAATTGGTCCGGCAGGGAATTGTTGATGGGCATATGGAGGGGCTTTCACCGGACATGTGGCGGAAAGTGTACGACAAGCGTAAACCTGAAATCCCGTATGACCAGTTCGTGCTTCATGAACTGCGAAAATGGAACCGCGGACAAATCGATGGTACCTATTTCGATATTCTCTATACACGTTCCTATGATGCGCTTAAAGGTGCACCAACGGGAAGAGGAAAGGTACTTGGCAAAATGGAGATAGAAGCACAAGTAACCGATGCATCCCTTGCATTTGACAGCCCCGCAGTGTATGAGGTGGAGCACGAATCAGTGAGCCGGGTCCTCTCATTCACCCACACCTATAGCGGCCAGGCACTTGAGGGAGAGACCATGGAGGCGTGTGGTATCTGCGAGCGCCATGGTGATGAACTCTGGCTTATTGTAGGGACTACACGGGAGGCGCGGGGAGAATATATTTTGTCAAAGACGCTGCTGGAACAGGTTTGAAAAAAGATGAGCAATTCAGGCTTTTTTTATCTGCACAGTAAACAATCCAGAGTGAGACCCCATTGAAAACAAAACTCATTGCCCTAATGTGGCATGACATGTGCAATTTGTAAAGCTTTTCTTCGGGAGAGAAACAGGTGTGATGGGTGCTGGTCACCGGAAAGGAAATGCAATAAAAACTGCACAATTCGTTCATATAATCCACCGGAAAATGTTCAAAATGCAGCGGAATTGTGTGTGTTCACCGTGGTGTTTTTTTAACCGTTGGGAACCGCATAAAGTACACTATCTTTTTTAAAGGAGAATTACCCTGTTCACAACAGCTCCGACAACCGGTGTCCACTACTGCTCTCGCACCGCTCTTTGTATTTACACTGGTTGCAGGGAGCGTTTAACGGGTGAGTAGGGACATCTCCTGTATTGATTGACCGTATTTTATGCAGCGTTGAAATTACCATTCTCCGGTCACGGGGTTGGACTGTGTGGAACCGCAAGGCCCCGTCAGAAATATATTCCACATTTCCCCCATTCACCTCTTTTCCCGTCATTTCTTCGAGACAGAAAGCGATACAGGCAATCCGCAGTCGATCAGATGAATATGTACCAAATGGCATAGCACCGGCAGCACGTATGATGGAGAAGGTGCCATCATCAGCAATACGATCTACTATTCCGATGATCCCATGCTTCTCTGAAATTACCCGTACATCGGATTGGGCAGCCG
>Ga0210091_1000008_pt1 | contig 22407 bp, 22 predicted proteins | sample WestPond_Cattail_5_FD_185581 | JGI IMG/M metagenome (GOLD analysis project Ga0210091, IMG submission 185581) | Wetland microbial communities from the San Francisco Bay, California, USA, that impact long-term carbon sequestration -... | ecosystem: Environmental > Aquatic > Marine > Wetlands ... | reverse complement strand
ACAACGTCATGCTCCAGCAGGTTTTCCTCTATTTGTATACCCATTCGAGGGTCAGCCGCAAACAGCTGGCAGCATCGGTACTTTCCCCGCCGGTGTTCAGAGACATAGAACCCAGGATCCTGGATCAGATTGTTATCCATCTCGTTCAGGAAGGATATCTGACTACTGATGGTGAAATCCTGATGCTGGGAAATGAGGCCGAACGGGTCTTCGGGCATTCAAACTGGAAAGATCTCTATTCGGTGATCAGTAGTGGGGGGGAGTACCGCGCCATGACTCCGGATGGTGAGGTGGTAGGGAAGCTGGATGCACAGTTCGTAAGGAGCAGAAACTCAGAAGAGATCTCGCTGGGCGGACGCAGCTGGTCGATGGTAAAGTGCGATGAAGGACATAATATTGTTGTTGTAGTTCCAAGCGGATCGCAAAAATCCAGCACCTTCTGGACCAGTGCAGGTGAAGGTGGTTTTTCCCCCCTTGTGTGCCGGAGGGTACAGATGATACATGCAATGGGGGGATCAGTGCTCCCCCTTTGTGAGCAAGAGAAGGAGCTAATGCAAACCGTGCTTGCACGGATCCCGGAGGGTATAGGAGAATGTGGGTTGTATATTGTCGAACAGACCGAAAAGAAAGGGGGTGGGGTTCTCATATTCTCTTTTTCCGGTAGCAGGTTTAACCGGTTGCTTACGCTGCTGCTTCAGGACAGGCTTGATTGCAAGGCGCAGGTGCGGTATACTGATTTTGTTGTCCGAGTAATGCGTGGAGGAAAAGAAGGCATGGGGCAACGAGTGATGTCTGCATTACAAGAAATCCAGAAAATGGGAAAGAATGAAATTCGTGCAGCCCTGCCTTCGCCTCAGGCAGAAGGCTGGAAATTTGCCCGTGCCCTCCCGGCCTCACTCCTTTCTGATCTGTCACTTTCCGATCACTATTATGCAGAGGAGTTCATGGACATTATGAGGAATATTCCGGTTTCTTTCCTGGATACTCAGATCCCAGACACACACTTTCAAAAACGATAAGATGAGCATGTGCTTCCGCTTTATTTGTTTACATCAGATTATTATACGGGAAACTGTTGAGATTAATCTATGAAAAACGGTCTCATTCTTCTTGCTATTATCATTATACTTGTTGGTCTCTGTGGGTGCACCCAGACTGCATCACCCGTCCAACCGCCAACAACTGTCACTACGCCCGTTCAAACGACACAACCGCTGGCGGCAACAATCATTCCGGTTCCGCAGACAACGGGTTCTGTATCCGATAATACTATCCGGATTAAAAATTATGCATTTGATCCTGCAAGCATCACGATGAAGGTGGGATCAACAGCACGCTGGGTGAACCAGGATTCAGTGCCGCACAGGATATTATTTGCGGATGGGGTAGATTCAGCCGTGCTCGCGCCTTCGCAATCCTGGAGTAGGAAAATTGATCAGGCCGGGACCTATGACTATGCCTGCACAATCCACCCGGCCATGCAGGGAACCGTTATCGTGGAATTATGATAGTGTAAGATCAAAATCTTCCCTTTTTTATCCGTAGAATCTGATAATACAAAGAAGCAGGCAAACAATGAAGGATCATGTTTAAAGAAAAAAACGCGGCTGTTAAAAAAAATTATAACCCGGCAATCCGGAGCATCGCCCCGATCAGAATCCCGAACATGGATGTGGATGCGGATAACATACCTAAAACAATATATCCGACTATTATTCCGATTTTTAGCGGGATGTAGGTTCGGTTCAGATTAATCCTCCGTACCTGACGAAACGATCGGGTATCTGACGAAATCGGCGGTTTATTTTTCTTGATACGGATCATTTTTGTTCACCCATCAGACAAGTTTTTCCTCAACGATTCATGGGTTATTGCAGAATATATTGTATGAACAACTGTTCTTATCATGATATACTATGGATAGGTATTATTTATAATTTATTTTTCACTCTGAAAATAAAATATTCCCAAATTTCTGTTTTTTTGAGAAATAGCTGCAATAATTCGTCTTTTTTTGTAATTGCGAAGCAATGACAATGTATTGCATTTCCAATCCGTCATTACGCATTTTTAGGTTCGCCGTTAATAAAATAGATCTTTTCAGGTTCGAAGCTCGATCGACGACAATAAAATGTGGAAGAAACCTTACAAGGAAAACACAAAAAATACGCCGAGGGGGAGATTTGAACTCCCGAGGCGCGAAGCGCCAGTAGCTTTCGAGGCTACCGCCTTCCCGGGCTAGACTACCTCGGCAACCGGTTCTGATATTTTTTCCATCAATTGCTCTAATAGTTATCTGAGCCTATATACTGCTCCCCCATCTGGTCTATCCGATATCCGCGTGAGAATCTTTTACTGCTGGTGAGAGAAGAACCAATTAGTACAGACTAATCTTTTCAGGATTACGTATATTCTGGCAGGTATCCGCACAAAAAACCGGATGAAGGGGACTGATCTCCATCTCTCATTAAAATAAATGAATTGTTATTAAAATGCTGCCGGAGCACCGCCAGAAGCTGGCGATTTTGACTGGGTGACCATCATGTCATCAACCCGGATAAGCATCACTGCAGTTTCTGAAGCGCTCTGGATGGACTGGCGCTTTGATCTCAGGGGTTCAAGTACACCAGCTGCGAGCATATCCACAATTGTGCCGTCATAAACATTCAGGCCTGCATTCTTCTTCCCCTTTGAGTGGGCATTCTTGAGTTCGACCAGTTTGTCTATGGGATTGAAACCTGAATTCTCAGCAAGGGCACGGGGAATGGATTCAAACGCTGCTGCATAGGCTTCTATGGCAAGCTGGACACGCCCACCGACCGTTGAAGCATAATCCCGGATTTTCATCAGGAGTTCGGTCTCGACTGCACAGCCACCAACCACATAGGTGCCATCTTCCATGGCGTCCATGACCACGCGGGTTCCGTCAACGACAGCACGTTCGAGTTCGTCAAGGAGATAATCGGTTGAGCCGCGGAGCAGGATGGTGATTGACTTGGGGTTCTTGCACCCGGATATTCGGGTAATGTTGGCATCGGTATCCTCCTCTACAAGGTCTGCGGTTCCGAGATCCTTTGCCGTGAGTGCATCTGGTTTATTGACAATTGTCGCGTGAAGGGATCGCGCGGCATATTTCATATCACTTTCCGGCACATCTTCGATGGCTAAAATACCGTTCTTGGCCAGATAGAACTGGACTGGATCTGCGATGCCTTTCTGGCATAAAAGAACATTTGCACCGCTTCCGATTATCGCATCGGCAAGTTTTTTGAGCGTATCGCGTTCCTGCTCGGAGAAGGCATTAATCTGTTCAGCACTCGTGATCTTGATCTTGGCTTTAACCTGGGTTTTTGTGATCTCGAGCGGGGTTGCAATCAAAGCGACTTTTGCTTTTGTAACCTTTTTCGGCATCCCCTCGCTGATGCGCTTCTTGTCAATGACAATACCGCGAATCAGCTCGGCATCGTCCATTGCCTTTCCTTTCTGCTTCTTGATCATCACGTCTTCTTCATCAACCGTGATCTTCCCATTGGTTTTTTCAGCAACTGCCATTACTGCATCAACAATAATGCCATCAAGCTTGGTTTTTACGGACTCGATCGACTTGCCGGTTATGGCAGTGTCCACAATTTTGAAAAGTGTTTTGCGGTCAGCCGGGTCAACTTTGAGGGAGAGGTCGTTCACGATCTCGAGCGCTTTTTCCATGCCCATCCGGTATCCCTGTGCGATTACAGTTGGATGAATACCCTGTTCGAGCATTCCCTCGGCCTGCTCCATGAGCGCGCCAACAATGACCACAGCAGTGGTTGTTCCGTCGCCGACCTCTTCATCCTGAGTCCGTGCGACTTCAATCACCATTTTTGCGCCGGGGTGCTGCACAGCAATTTCTCCAAGGATGGTTGCACCATCATTGGTGATCACTATGTCCCCGGTTGAATCTACAAGCATCTTGTCCATTCCCCGTGGACCAAGTGTCGACTTGACAGCACCGGCAATTGCTTTTGCTGCTGCGATATTCGAGCGCTGGGCTTCTTTCCCGGTATTACGCTCTACATTTTCTTTTAAGATGATAATTTGTTGTCCAGATTGCATAATGGATCCTCCGATGATGTAAAAGGTGGAATTGAACTTCTATATATAATTTGTGTTTGGCTCTATAAAAAAAGAAATAATCAGTCTATGCGGGATATTTTAAAGAGCGAATAGACCGGTACACCATCAATATCCTTGATACCGCGCTTATCGAATATGACCCAGATCGCAACCGGGATTGCATTGTGTTTCTTTAAATATTTCACGACTTCCCGCATGGTGTTACCCGAGGTTATGGTATCATCTATGATAATACAACGCTCCCCTCCAATAGCGGCAAAATTCCCGCTGATTGATCCCATCGGTCGCTCGCTCTGGTTCTGTTTTGCCGGGTGATAGATAGCAAGTTTTGCTGCCTCCTGAACAGCAATAATTGTTGCAAGCGGGATCCCTGACAGGGCAATACCCACAATCACCTCAGCAGCTGGTGATGAAACGCTTTCATCAGACTGGTTTCCATAATATCTCTGAAGGAGCATCAGCGCAGTTTCTTCAAGCAGAGGCGCCTGGCTGCTGACCGCTGTCCAGTCTATGTGGACATCTTTTGGAGCAGCCGTCCCTTTCCCCTGCGTGAGCAGCCACGTCACAGTTTCCATCGAAAGGGAGAGTTCATCTGCAATCTGACCTGGACTATGTCCCTCCGCGAGGAGCAGTTTTGCCCTGCCAATCAGATCGTCAAGGGAAGACATGGGAAAAAGATTCTCCGGTATCTATTTAAGTTTTCTTTTAATTATCGAGCCACAGATGAGACATTCGCCATCATGATCGAAATATCTGCCACAGCCACTGCACCGGTATTTCCAATGAACCCGTTTTGCTTTTCGCTGGTTGATAGGAATAGTTTGCACCCCAAGAACACCTGCAACGTTCTGGATAGCAAAATCATCTGTGTGGAGAACTGCATCGAGATCCAGAGCCAGCGCAAGAAGGTCACAATCCGTATCAGAAATTACAGATGTATCTCTTGTTTTTTTGGCTGCAATTGTCACTATTTCTCTACTCACGGCACTCGGAGAGACAACTTTTAAACCTTCTGCGGAAAATTTCTCGAATTTTCCTTTTGATCGAATATCGATCAGCTCTTCACAGACTGATGGAGTTGTGTACAGGTCCCCGGTGACTGGGCAATCTGAAAAAAAAATACTGGAATCAAGAATGGCTTTCATGGGGTAAACCTGTGAGAAGCTACCTTAAATCATTCATTTTTTGTATCATGAGAATCAGCATTTTTTATAGTTTGGGCAATCCGGCCTGCTGCTGAGATTTTACTGCACCCACGTTCGATGGTATCACTGCAGACAACATCACGGATTCCTGCGGTCATAAGGTGGACGTAAGCACCTCCGGTAAGTACCCCATGGACGCATGCAGCGAATACCTCTTTTGCACCCTGCTGGTAGAGCATACCCGAAGCGGTTGCGATTGTCCCGCCGGTTGATATGATATCATCGACTATAACGACCGATCTTGATGCAGCACATATCTGTTTAGGGGCCATCTTCACCTCAACACCGCTGAGTCGGGTCTTTTCCAGGTGATCAACATCCCATCCACCTGCAGATGCAACGTGTTCTGCGAAGGTGAGGGCCCCCTCATCAGGAGCGAGAATCAGGGGGTTGCTGAGGTGTAAGGATTTTATATAAGAACCGATGTCCCGGGCAAGTGAAATGTTTCTTGCCGGCACGCCAAAATATTTCAGTACTTCTTTTTCATGGATATTGACGGTAATAATTTCCAAAACCCCTCTGCTGAGTACCTGTGCTACGGCTCGTGCACTGACAGGTTCTCCCTGTAAAAACCGCTTGTCCTGCCGGGCATATCCCATATAGGGTAAAACAAGCTGGTTATCAGAGCTGTCACAGGCATCGATCAACAGGATTAACTGGACGAGTGAGTCATTATCCACCACGCTTCCAACAATAATCGTCTCATCATCCAGTTCACCGGTAATCAGGTACTGCTCCCCATCAGGAAAACGGGAATATTTTACATCAACGACTGAGGTCTTCAGTGCCCTGGCAAGGTTTGTAGCAAGTATTTGGGATTTTTCAGTACAGATTACTTTCATTGTATCTATCCTAACCCCCTCGTAACGGAGTTTCTTTTTTTTGTGGATTAATTATACAATAGTAACTCTTGTAGTTTATGCGCATTGGTTTTTGCACCTTTTTTATATGGTATGTGATTTTCAAAGACACCATCCGATGTAATCAGCTGAAAGTACTTAAACTATCATGCAACAATTGATATGAAAACTCTTAGTGATAAAGAGGTATATTCCGCAATGGAAATTTCTGAACAATCTTCAACGCAGAACGTGGCAGAACAACCCCCGGTTACAACTTCTGAAGTTGCGCCCATGGAAGCGATGATAGCAACCTCCTCCCAGATAGAAGTACCAGAGAAGCTGATTGATCAGGTAATCGGGCAGGAACACGCGGTTGAGGTCATTAAAAAGGCAGCGATCCAGCGCCGGCATGTCATGATGATCGGAAGCCCGGGGACGGGAAAGTCGATGCTGGGTAAGGCAATGGCCGAGATTTTACCTAAAGAAGACCTTCAGGATATTCTTGCGTACCCGAATTCCGACGATCCCAATAATCCGGTTATCAGAACGGTAAGCGGGGGGCGGGGCAAGCAGATCGTTGCAGCTCATAAAGCAGAAGCAAAGAAAAAAATCCAGTTCCGCAACACCCTGCTTATGCTCCTCCTTATTGGTATCATTGGTTATTCCTTCATTACCTATCAGTGGCTGATGGGGATCATTGCCGCGGCATTTGTTTTCATGGCATTGCGGTACACTACTCCCCGTGAGGAAGCGATGGTGCCAAAACTCCTCGTTACCAATGATACCAAAAATATTGCGCCCTTTATCGACGGGACCGGATCCCACGCCGGTGCGCTTCTTGGAGATGTTCGACATGATCCTTTCCAGAGTGGAGGACTTGAAACCCCGGCGCACGACCGGGTTGAAGTGGGGGCTATTCACCGGGCACATGGCGGGGTGCTCTTTATTGATGAAATCAACACGCTGGACCCGCATTCCCAGCAGAACCTGCTTACTGCGCTTCAGGAAGGAGAGTTCCCGATTACCGGGCAGAGTGAACGCTCGAGTGGTGCAATGGTCCGCACTGAACCAGTACCCTGCAAGTTTGTGATGGTTGCCGCAGGAAATCTTGATGCTATCAAGGGAATGCACCCGGCACTCCGTTCTCGTATTCGCGGGTATGGGTATGAAGTGTATATGGCCGAAAGTATGGAGGATAACGAGGACAATCGCCGTAAATATATTCGCTTTATTGCCCAGGAAGTGAAAAATGACGGAAAGATCCCCCATTTTGATCAAAGTGCGATTGACGAAATTCTCCGTGAAGCAAAACGACGTTCAAACAGGAAGGGGCACCTGACGTTAAAACTGCGTGACATGGGGGGACTAATCCGTGTTGCGGGTGATATTGCACGGCAGGAAAATGCTATTCTGACGACATCTGTCCATGTAATAACGGCTAAGAGCACCGCACGATCGATTGAGGATCAGGTTTCCGATGAAATTACCCAGCATCTCAGGGAATACGAGATGACTATTGTAGAAGGTACCCGAATCGGACGTGTGAACGGGCTTGCAGTGACCGGGAACGACGCCGGATCAGTGCTTCCGATAATGGCAGAGGTAACCCCGGCACAAGGAGAGAGTGGTCAGATCATTGCCACTGGTGTTTCCGGAAAGCGGCAGGAACCATGGCTCAAAGATGAAGAATCGATCGCGCAGCAGTCCATCAAAAATGTCAGTGCATTAATCAAAAAATTCACTGGGAAAGATATCAAAAATATGGATGTCCATATCCAGTTTATTGGTACCTATGGTGCAGAAGGAGATTCTGCTTCGATCAGTATTGCCACTGCGGTAATCAGTGCGATTGAGGGCATTCCGATTCGGCAGGATATTGCTATGACCGGCTCGCTGTCTGTCCGGGGAGATGTACTTCCGGTGGGCGGAGTGACCTATAAAATTGAAGCCGCTGCTAAGGCGGGTATCAAAACAGTGCTTATTCCAAGAATGAATATTGGGGATGTGTTGATTGAAGAACGATACAAATCAGTTGTCACGATCCTGCCTATGGACACCATTGATGATGTCCTCAAGTTTGCGTTGGTCCCGGAAAACGCGACCGGATTCCTCACCAAACTCAAGAAGATGGCGATGAGGTCAACAGCAATAATTCCGGAACTCCCAGCAATAAACCAGACAATGGCCTGAACGCGATGCCAGGCATACAATATTATGATCTGCGGCATGTAACCGGGCAGGTTACCCACATTGATATCGATAACGGTGTCGTGGAATCAGCCGGATCATCATTTTTCAATAAAGCTGTGATCAGGGTACTTAGCGGAACCGGCTGGGGAGTTCTCCAGATTGATAATTATACTCCCTGTACCGGAAAAAAGTTTGACGCGATTCTCGAGTCCGCGTGCAGACTTGCCCGAATCACCCAGGAAAATGTTATCCTGGGTGAAGCCCCCCAGGGGATGCTCTCGGTACCGCCCATGAAAGAAGATCCCCGTACTGTAAACATCGAAGAGAAATCATCGCTGCTATCAGAAATAGAAATTGCTGCCCGGCACCCTTTGGTTGTTAACAGGAGAGCGAATTTCATAGAAAAAATCGAACATGTTCAGTTCACGGACAGTTCTGAAAACGAATATTCTTATGAAATGTGCCGTTCCGGGTTTAATGTTCTGGCAGTTGCTTCACGGAACGGGAATGTCCAGATGGGATACGAGCGTGAGCATTCGATTCACGGATTCAACCTCCGGCATCAGCAGTCCCAGGGAAAAAAGGCTGCGGAAATTGCAGTGGCTCTTCTTGATGCCGGGGTAGCAAAATCCGGGAAAATGCAAGCGGTACTTGACCCGGAATTAGCGGGTGTTTTTGCCCACGAAGCAGTTGGTCATGCAAGTGAAGGTGACCTGATCAAAGAAGGCAACTCAGTCCTGAAAGGAAAAACCGGACAGAAGATCGGGAATGAAAACCTGACCATTATTGATGACCCCGGCATTCACGAATTCGGTTTTGATCCGGTCGATGCCGAAGGTGTAGCAGTATGCCGGACAGAAATAATAAAAAAAGGTGTCATCCACGCATTTCTCCACAACCGTGAAACGCTATCATCTGTGGGGAATGGTGTTGCCGGTCATGCCCGTGCAATGCCGGGCGAACCCCCGCTCGTCCGGATGAGCAATACTTTCATTGAAGCCGGAGATGCGACGGACCATGAGATCTTTGAAGAATGCCGGAATGGAATCTTTCTCAAAGGGTCCCGTGGAGGTCAGGTTGATCCCGGGCGGGGGATATTCCAGTTTAATGCGGAGTATGGCTACCTGATTGAAAAAGGGGAATGTACAAAAATGGTGAGGGATGTCTCTTTATCCGGTGAAATTCTTTTAACACTCCACGGTATCATCCTCTGCGGTAATAATCGTACCATGAGTCCGGGATATTGCGGGAAGGGTGGTCAGAGTGTTCCGGTGAGCGACGGAGCACCTCACATACTTTTAAGTGATGCGGTGGTGGGTGGCAGTGGCGTGGATTGATCAACTGATACACGAAGCGGAAAAAACCGTCGATGAAGTTGAGGTTTTTTATGTATCAGGAACCTCAGTCTCTGCTGACTTGAAACAAAAGAAGGTGAACCTTGCCACAACTACAGAAGATTGTGGTCTTGGCATCCGGACTATTCATAAAGGAAGAATTGGATCCTCAAGCACAAACGATGTAAGCCAATGGCGAAAGTGCCTGAACGCTGCAATTGCCAGTGGAAAACTTGCGACCCCCCAGGAGTGGAAAGGACTACCTGAAACTGCCCAACTTTCTTCGGCCCCACTTTCGTTTGATGAGTCGATCCTGGTAACACCCGTGGTTGTTATCGATCTGATTGAAAAGATGCTCGAGGGAGCAGCAGAACACCCTGCAGAAGTCGCCTCCGGTTCAGCGTCAGTTGCTTCTTCCCAGGTGACGCTCGCAAACAACAGGGGTGTCCGGTATGTCAACAAACACACCGGCGTCTCGCTTTCAATGGAAGCGATCCGCGGGCAATCTACCGGCTACGAATTTGATCATTCCAGCTTCTTTGACAAGGTGGATCCGTTCTCTGTAGGAGAGCGGGCGACATTCTTTGCTGCGGAATCGGACAATGGGAAAGATATCGCCACCGGAGAGTATGATATCCTTCTCTCACCTCTTGCATACGGAGAACTTCTGGGGAATGTATTTGTTCCTGCGCTGAGTGGAAGAAATGTTCATGCAGGACGATCCCGTCTTGCGCAGTCTCTTGGTAAAATCGTCGCAGATCCAATGATCACCATGTACGATGATCCGCTTCTGGAAAGGGCAAACGGGAGTGTGCGGTGGGATGCCGAGGGCACTCCGACACGAAGGATTGACTTTATCAAAGACGGAATTCTTCAAAATTTTGCCTATGATCTCAAAACTGCCTATCGGTTCGGCAAAACGAGTACTGCGAGTGCAATACGGGGTGGTTTTGGTGGTCTGCCGTCAATCGGGCATCATAATTTTATTGTTGATGGGAAACGGAATGAGGTTACTGATGACCGTGTTATTTATGTGCACAATGTGGTCGGTGCACATACGGCAAATCCTATGAGCGGTGAATTTTCCGTTGAGCTTTCCAATGCATTCTGGATGGAGGGAGGAGAGTTTGATGTACCAATCCGGAGCGCGATGCTTTCAGGAAATGTATTCGATCTGCATAATTCAATCTCCGGATTGAGCAAAGAATCCAGGGCGATCGGATCCATGATTCTGCCGTCGGTAAAAATAAACAAGCAGCATGTAATCGGGAAATAGATAAAAGAGGTAAAAATCTTGAGCGACCTCCTGATAACAATACTCCTTATTGTGGCAATTATCGCGATCGTCTATTATCTTGTAAAAAACCTCACGGTTCTGATTATTAACGCGATTTTGGGAATATCAGCTTTGGTCATTATTAACACGTTTCATGTCATGGAATGGATTGGCAAACCCGATCTTGGCTATAGCCTTGCGACAATCATTATCAGTATTCTGGGGGGGCTGCCTGGGGTCTGCATCCTTGTTTTACTTGATATTTTTGGAATAACGCTATAAAACGAAAATTTTTTTGTTTTTCTTTCGGGAGAAACATCCCTTTTTGTATAATTAAGATATTTTCACTTCTTGGAAATGTGGAGACATCCTTATCTTTTATATATCGCAGGTATGGGGAAAAAAAGCTGATTGCATAAAAGGTAAAGAACGTATGAGATAGAATTAAATAATGCCGCACAGATTTCGTAGTGAGGTGAACGGAATATGTGTACTGTTGGTGGACCTGTAGATATTGATCTTCCCCCGGAACGGGTACAAGGGAAGGATTACCGCTGCAACGAATGTGGTGAGCGGTTCAAAGGTATCGGCAAAAAACCCATGTGTCCCAGCTGCCAGTCAGAAGATGTGGCTAAGGCATGAATTATACCCTCGATGATGAGCTGCTGCTTATCAGAGGAAAGAAATCCTTTTTACTCATTGCCTTAGTCAAGAACAGATTTGGTCTCTGCATTGAGACCTCCCAAGATGAATATTGCCAGGGCGTTGATGCTGGTGACCTTATTGTGGTTTCCGCTCCGGAAGACGGGGCCATTGAACCAGCTACGATGCTCATTGATCTTGTGAGAACCTACCATGTGCCCTTATTGGTATTACCCAAAGATCATCCCGGATCACGACGGATTTCCTATGTGGTGTCCGTAGGGCCTGAAATTTTTACCAGCTGTTCGATTCGGAGGGGGACACATCCGGAACAGCATCTGATCTGTTCAAGTGATGAGCTTGCAGGCATTACTTTCAAGAAAAGCGAACAGGGTGTCAATATTTCGCCTCTGCCAGAGGGCATAATCCAGAGGAATATAAAATACGAGATAAAAACGGATTTATTCTGAGGCGTCCATTTTAAAAATTCATCTGTAAGGGACAATCATTTGAGAGTAAATAACAATACATATATTGTTTTTTTCACCAATTATTGTATTGCCGTGAGAGGAGGGTTGGATGAAGACTGAGGTCCTACGAGACATTAAAAAAACTGAAGAGGATTACCAAAAAACAATCAGTGCGGCCCATGAAGAGAAAAAACACAGGCATTCTCAGGTTGAGCTGGAGTCTGATAATCTGATTATAAAAGCGCAGAGCAATGCTGAACAATACAAGAAGCTGAAACTGGAAGAAGCACGGCACCAGGCGGCACTTAAGCACGCCGAAATCATTAAAAGTGGCAATCAGCGGGCTGCAGCAATCCGCGAAAAAGGTTCAAAGAACCTTCCAAAAGCAGTGCAGCTGCTGATTTTGCGGTTTAAGGAGCAGCTGCATGTTAAAACCTGAGCAGATGAGCAGGCTGCTTATTGTCGCTTCAAAAGATCAGATGGCTCCGGTTATTTCGGAATTGTATCGTCATCACCTGTTCCATATTGAGGACTTTGTTGAAGCTGGAGCACAAGGCTATGAGGGCTTTAAGATCGGGACACCATTATCGGGAGCTAGTGAAGCATCCGGTGATCTTGTAAAGATCCGTGTGATTCAGAATACATTTTCAATCCGCAGCGATGATTTTGAGGTAAAGGAGCGACACAATCAGTCAGCACTTCAGGGTCTGATTGAACGCGAACTCCCTGCAATCGAGCAGGAGGTTGAAGAGCTCACGGGCAAACGTTCGAAACTCGATACAAAAATTAAAGAGTACGAACAAAAGATTGCCGAGATCTCCCCTTTTGTAGGAATTCCCGGCGATCTCGATCTCTATCGCGGGTATTCGAATTTTGTCGTTTTTGCCGGATATGTCGCAAAAGAGGTATCAATTTCTGTACCCCATGAAATGTTCTTTGCGAAAGGTAAGGGAAAAAATTTCATGGTTGTGATAGTACCGGCCGAAAAACGAATTGCAGTAGAAGGTGTATTGCAGGAAGCGGGATACCAGGCAGTCCCCATACCTGAGGAGTCAGGGAATCCTCAGGGTCGTATAAATTTCTACAATGAACAAATCGCGCTCCTCAAAAAGGAGACTGTTGAGATCAACCGGAAACTGGATGCGATAAAAGAAAAACATGCCGGGTTCCTGGTTGCCTGTGAGGAAATTTTAAAAGTCCAGGTCGAAAAAACTGAGGCACCTTTGCGTTTTGCAACGACGAATGAGACGTTCGTTGCAGAAGGCTGGGTACCTTCGGTGAGTGTTGAAACAATACGCGAGGGGCTTATCAGTGCGACAGGTGGGAAAATCTTTCTCACCGTGCTTCCCACGGATCCAGAGCACGATTCTGTGCCAGTGGAGTATCACAACCCGTCATTTGCCAAACCAACGCAGATGCTCATGGATGTATATTCCCGCCCGAAATATACAGAAATCGATCCGACGCTTACGCTCTCTATCGTATTTCCCCTCTTTTTCGGACTGATTCTTGGCGATGTGGGCTATGGATTGATTCTTCTTGCTATGTGTTTTGGGCTTCGGAAATTCATGAAGGGAGCGGACGGTAGTCAACTGCTTATCGTACTCCGGAATGCAAGTATCTCAAGCATATTCTTCGGTCTGCTCTTCGGTGAATTTCTGGGATTCGCACTTCCGTGGAGGCCGGTGATATTCAGCCGGCACTTAAATATCGGAGCTCATTCAGCCGGACACGGTCCTCAAATTCCTGAACTGATGATCCTTGCGATCTGGATTGGTCTCCTGCACATCACGCTCGGTCGTGTTCTCGGGATGATCAACCATGCACGCCAGGATCATGGGGATCACCGGACAAAAGCGGTTATGGCAAACTTCGGCTGGCTTGCAGTGATGTGGGGTCTTATGATAGTGATATGGTCGATCGCCGCCATGCCGCTTATGCCAGACCTGACTACCTTACCCGCGACAGTAATGAACCTGAATAGTGCAGCAATCGTTGGAGCCGTACTTCTGGTCATCGGAGTATTGCTTATTGTGCGGGATTCCGCCCTTGAGATTGTTGAACTTCCAACAATTATCAGCCATGTGCTCTCATACACGCGTATTGTTGCTGTGGGACTTTCTTCAGTGGCAATTGCTATGGTGGTGAACTTCATCTCGATTGGGATGCTCATTGAGCCGCAGCTCGGGAATATCACGATTATCGGCGTACTTTTAATTATCATGGGTGTTGCCGTTTTTCTGATTGGTCAAACGTTGAACTTAGCACTTGGCATTCTCGGGAGCGGTCTGCATTCAATCAGGTTGAATTATGTTGAATACTTCACCAAATTCTACAAAGGTGGAGGCAAAAAGTACAATCCGTTTGGATTTAACAGAAGATTTACGGAGGATTAATAATGGCAGCAGAAGTTGTAGCAGCAATTACAGATATTGAATTGATGAAGGCATCGCAGATGGGAATGAAGGCGCTTGGTGCGGGATTAGCCGTTGGGTTAACCGGCATCGGAGCAGGGGTCGCTGAGATGGCGATAGGATCTGCAGCAGTAGGTGCAACAGCGGAAAACAAAGACGTGTTCGGGCTTGTCCTGCTTCTTACCGTTATTCCGGAAACCATTGTCATTTTCGGACTGGTTGTCGGTCTTCTGCTGTTGTTCTAAATCGGGGCAGACAATGGGACTGGAAGCCGTTGTTGAAGAAATCAGGGAAAAAGGCAAAAAGGAAGCAGAAAAGATACGTGCAGAGTCAAAGCAGGAAAGCGACCAAATCCTTGCAGCAGCTGGAAAGCGTGCTCAACAGATCAAACTCGCGGCAGAGGCAGAATCAGTCAAGCAGACAACTCATATCATCGATCAGGAAACGTCTGCAGCCAACCTGCTTGTCAAACGGGAACTCTTAAACACCCAGAAGGCACTGCTGGATAAGGTCTATGAAACAGTGCTTATCGAGATTGCCGGTCTCCCTGAAAGCTTCCATCGCGAAGCCATCAAAAAACTCCTCACCGAGGCACAAAAGGAGATATCACAGGGTAAAATTTATTGTAATAAGCGGGATATGGCAGCAGTCAAGGCTGTCATTTCCGAGACTCCCGAATTTGCCAAATTCAAAGTCGGGACACCTGTCGATATCGATGGAGGAGTCCTTGTGGAAGGTGAAGGAGGAGAATTGCAGATTGATTACAGTTACCGCACATTCCTAGCAAAGGTGTGGGAATCCGGGTTGAAAGATGCATCTGACATCCTGTTTGGATAAGGAGGTACGACAATGGTTGCAGTGAAAAGTGTCTTTGCACCCTACATTTACGTTTGTACCAGGATGCGGGTGAGAAAATCGAAGCTCATTCCCCGCGAAGAGTACATGCGGATGCTCAATATGAGCCTCCCGGAAATTACCCGTATTATCCAAGAAACTGAATATAAACAGGAAATTGATGAGCTCAGCACGGTCTTTAAGGGGATCGACCTCATAGAATTTGCCTTGAGCTGGAACCTTGCCAAAGAATACCAGAAAATCCTGGAGATCACCCCGGGAAACCTGAAACAGTTCACCCGCTCATATCTCCGCCGCTGGGATATCCAGAACGTTCTCACTATCCTGCGGGGCAAGATGCAGGGAGAAAAGGTGGGGAAGATCAAGGAGATCCTGGTACCCGCGGGTAGTCTGGATCGGGAAATCCTTGACCGTCTTTTGGCAGAAGACAATCCTGAAAGGATTGTCGAAGCCCTTAAAGGAAACCGGATATACAAGGTTCTTTCCCGCGAGTTTCCGGCAACCAGAGAGAGCGGTTCGTTTTCCCGGATGGAAAATGAGCTTTACAAACAGTTTTTTTCTGAGATTATTGCGGAAGCAGAAAGCGGAATCAAAGGAGGAAACCAGTTCCTCGATTTCATCAGGTTTGATATAGACATCCGGAATATCAAGACTCTCTTCCGGTTACGTATGGATACTTTTGAGGAAGACGCACGTGAGATGTATATTGCCGGTGGCGTTCTTTCCCTGGCTGATTTTGCAAATTTAAATACCCTTCGCGACCAGGCCGAGTTTATTGATCAGCTCAAAACAAAGATCCGTAACAGTCTCTTAATCTCACTCCTCGATGAACTGAAAAGTGAAAAAGTAATACATGATGTTGAGAGCAGGCTGACCCGTGTTCAACTCGAACAGATGGAGCGCTTGTCGAAGCGCAACCCGTTCTCGATTCATCCCATCCTTGTTTACCTGGAAAAGAAAAGGTATGAAGTATTCAATCTCCGGGCGCTTGCCAGAGGAAAGGAATCGAAACTTCCGTCCGAGAAGATAGCAGAGTATCTGGTGGTGTAAGATGGAGATTGCAGTCATTGGTAACAGTGAGTTCATTCTTGGGTTCCGGCTTGCAGGCATAAAAAAGACATACGCTGCAGAAAATGACGAGAAACTCAATGAATACATCAACAATGTCCTCCATGATGGCAATGTTGGCATTCTCGTCCTCAACAGCGGCGATATGGACCGCGTTCCCCGAAGACTTCGGACTACCCTTGAAAACTCCGTGAAACCCACCGTGATCGCGATCGGTGGCGAGGAAGGGGGATTGTCTATGAGAGAGAGAATCAAGAGATCGGTGGGTGTTGATTTGTGGAAGTAAAAACCAAAAAAGCAAAAGAACAGAAACAAGGGGTTCTTAAAAGAATCGCCGGCCCTGTCGTTACGGCAGTCAACCTTGACGCCCATATGTACGATGTGGTGAAGGTCGGAAAAGAAGCGCTGATGGGAGAAGTCATCAAGATCCAGGGTGACAGCATCATTATCCAGGTATACGAAGATACCTCCGGTATCCGGCCCGGTGAACCGGTGGAAAACACCGGCCTCTCGCTTGCAGTTGAACTGGGCCCGGGTCTCCTGACCAGTATTTATGATGGAATCCAGCGACCCCTCGCGGTACTTGTGGATAAGATGGGCAATTTCATCGAGCGTGGTGTCTCGGCACCGGGGCTTTCGCACGAGAAGAAATGGACATTCAAACCTGTTGTAAAATCAGGGGATACGGTCGAACCGGGAGCAATCCTTGGTGAAGTCCAGGAGACCAATATCGTCCATAAGGTCATGCTCCCGCCCAATGTGAAGGCAGGGAAGGTAAAAACGATCAAGAACGGAGACTTCACCGTTGACGAGACGATTTGTATCCTCGACGATGGTCGCGAGTACCCGATGATCCAGCGCTGGCCGGTTCGTGTTCCGCGTCCCGTAAAAGAAAAGAAGAACCCGACGATCCCTCTGATCACCGGTCAACGTATCCTCGATGGTCTTTTCCCTATCGCAAAGGGTGGCACAGCAGCAATCCCCGGCCCGTTCGGGAGCGGTAAAACCGTCACCCAGCAGCAGCTGGCCAAGTGGTCGGATGCTGAGATCGTGGTCTATATCGGTTGCGGTGAACGTGGCAATGAGATGACTGAAGTCCTTACGGAGTTCCCGCACCTTGAGGACCCGAAGTCCGGCAAACCGCTCATGGAGAGGACCGTACTTATTGCAAACACGTCAAATATGCCGGTTGCGGCCCGTGAGGCATCGGTGTATACCGGTATAACGATCGCGGAATACTTCCGTGACATGGGCTACGATGTCTCGCTGATGGCAGATTCAACCTCCCGCTGGGCCGAAGCGATGCGTGAGATCTCCTCCCGACTTGAAGAGATGCCCGGAGAAGAAGGGTATCCAGCATACCTCGCTGCCCGGCTCTCCGAGTTCTACGAGCGTGCCGGTCTTGTCGAGACCCTGAACGGTGCGTCTGGATCGGTATCAGTTATCGGTGCAGTCTCACCACCAGGTGGAGATTTCTCCGAGCCGGTCACCCAGAACACCCTGCGTATCGTCAAGGTTTTCTGGGCTCTGGATGCGAAGCTCTCCCAGCGCCGGCACTTCCCGGCCATCAACTGGCTCAACTCCTACTCCCTCTACCTCGAGGCACTCCACGACTACTATGACAAGGAAGTATCTCCCGAGTGGAACAAGATCCGCTCGTGGGCTATGGAAGTCCTGCAGAAAGAGGCCGAGCTCCAGGAAATCGTGCAGCTCGTCGGCTCCGATGCACTTCCGGAGTCAGAACAGGTCACCATAGAGGTTGCCCGTATGATCCGGGAGATCTTCCTCCAGCAGAACGCGTATGATGCCGTTGACACGTTCTGTGACATGACAAAACAGTATGACATGATGAAGGCGATCAAGCTTTTCGCTGAGCTTGCGTACGCTGCCCAGATTGCTGGTGTCAGCCCGGCGCAGATCAACGGGGTCAAGGCAAAGAACGAGCTGCCCCAGATCAAGTTCATCAAGGACTACAAGCCCGAACTGGCGAAAATCGAGAAACAGATGGACACAGAGTTCAACACACTGAGGTCGGCAGCATGAAGGAATACAGGACGATTAACAAAATTGCCGGTCCTCTCGTTTTCGTCGAGAAGACCGAGCCGATTGCCTATGGGGAGCTCGTGCATATAGTCCTTTCCGATGGCTCAACCAAGCGTGGCCAGGTTCTCGACACGAGTGACGAACTGGTCGTTGTCCAGATCTTCGAGACTACGACTGGTATCGGTAGGGACAGCGGTGTCCGTTTCACCGGTGAGACCATCAAGATGCCCGTGGGTCGTGAAATGCTCGGCCGTATCCTGTCCGGCGGCGGTAAGCCTATCGATGGTGGCCCGGAGATTGTCCCGGAAAAACGACTCGATATCACAGGTGCTGCAATCAATCCGTATGCCCGGGGCATGCCTGCGGATTTCATCCAGACCGGTGTTTCGACAATCGACGGTACAAACACCCTTGTCCGTGGCCAGAAGCTCCCGATCTTCTCTGGAGCCGGCCTGCCTCATAACAAAGTCGCTCTGCAGATCGCACGGCAGGCGAAGGTGCCCGGTTCGACCGAGAGCTTCGCCGTGGTCTTCGCAGCTATGGGTATAACGAAGGAAGAAGCCAATTATTTCATGCAGGACTTCGAGCGCACGGGTGCTCTCGAACGAGCAGTAGTCTTCCTCAACCTTGCAGACGACCCGGCAGTCGAGCGTATCATCACCCCGCGGCTTGCCCTTACCACCGCCGAATATCTTGCTTTCGAGCTCGGTATGCACGTGCTTGTCATCCTGACGGATATGACCAACTACTGCGAGGCACTCCGCCAGATCGGTGCAGCCCGTGAAGAAGTACCCGGGCGCCGTGGGTATCCGGGATACATGTACACGGACCTTGCCTGTATCTATGAGCGTGCCGGTATGATCAAGGGTCTGAAGGGCTCCGTCACCCAGATCCCGATTCTGACTATGCCTGGTGACGATATTACCCATCCAATCCCCGATCTGACCGGGTATATTACCGAAGGCCAGATCGTGGTCAACCGGGAATTGCACCGAAAGGGGATCTACCCGCCCATCAATGTGCTGCCCTCCCTCTCGCGGTTGATGAACCTCGGAATCGGAAAAGGACACACGCGGGAAGACCACAAGAAAGTCTCCGACCAGATGTATGCCGGCTATGCGGAAGGTAACGATCTGCGTGGGCTCGTTGCCATTGTCGGTAAGGACGCACTATCTGAGCGGGATCGCCTGCTCCTCGAATTTGCAGATATCTTTGAGAACCGCTTTGTCCGCCAGGGATACGATGAGGACCGCACCATAGAAGATACCCTGACCCTGGGCTGGGATCTTCTCGCGACGCTGCCGGTTGAGCAGCTGACTCGTATTGACCGCGACCTGATCAACAAGTACCACCCGAAGATGAAGGCCGGTGCAAAGAAGGAGTAATAGTCCATGGCGCTGCGAGATATAAAGCCGACACGGTCAGAACTGATCAACCTGAAGCGTAAGATCCAGCTCTCTGAACGCGGCTACAAGATCCTCAAGATGAAGCGCGACGGACTGATCCTGGAATTTTTCAAGATCCTTGCCAATGCAAAGGACACCAAGGGAGAACTCCTGGTGCGGTATCAGCGTGCGGCAGAGATGATGGCACTTGCAAACACCGTTGAAGGCGCCATTGGGGTTAAGTCCGCGGCGTTCTCGGTAAAGGAAGTCCCCGAGATCACCCTGAAGAGCAAGAACATCATGGGAGTCATCGTACCCCAGATTGAGTCATCCAAGGTAAAAAAGAGCCTCGTGGATCGGGGTTATGGTGTGCTAGGCACGTCAACAGTGATTGATGAGACCGCGTCAGCCTTTGAGGATCTTGTCGAATCGATCATCCAGAGCGCCGAAATCGAAACAACCATGAAGCGCCTGCTTGATGAGATCGAAAAGACAAAAAGGAGGGTAAATGCCCTCGAATATAAGGTAATTCCCGAACTCACCGGAGCCCGGGACTTTATCAAGATGCGCCTCGATGAGATGGAGCGTGAAGAGCTCTTCCGTATGAAAAGAATCAAAGCGAGGAGCACATCATAAATCAGTGAGGTGTTCTGGATGCAGATTGGAACCATCAGGGAGTTGGGGTGTAACGGGAAAACGGTGCTCCTCAGGCTCGATCTCAACTCTCCCATCGATCCCACCTCCAACATTATCCTCGATGATAAACGGTTCCGGGAGCACCTTCCGACAATCCGCACACTTTCTGAAAGCCGTGTTGTTATCGTAACCCACCAGAGCAGACCCGGTAAAAAAGATTTCACCACGCTGGAAGCACATGCAGAGAAGCTCGAGCAGCTTCTGGGAAAACCTGTCAAGTACATTGATGGCATTTTTGGGCGTCATGCCAGGGAAGGCGTGCATGCTATGAAGGTTGGTGACGTTTTGATGCTGGAAAATGTCAGGTTCAATGCAGAAGAGAACCTGACTTTGAAACCAGAAGAAGCAAAAAAGACACATCTGGTAAGAAAACTGTCCTCAATGGCTGATGTTTTTGTAAACGATGCATTTGGTACCGCTCACCGTTCGCAACCAACCATTGTGGGTCTCCCGCTTGTCATGCGATCAGCGGGGGGCCTCCTTATGGAAAAGGAGGTAGCAACACTCTCCAAAGTATTTTCCGGAGCACCCCGCCCTGTCTGTATGGTTCTGGGTGGCACGAAGGTGGATGATTCTATTGATGTCGCCCGGCATGTGCTGGCGAACGGTATTGCTGATCAGGTTATGGTAATTGGCGTTGTTGCAAATGTCTTTTTGATTGCTGCTGGTTACAATATCGGAAAACCCTCCACCCAGCTGATTACCCAGCTTAAATACCAGCCGGAAATCGAAAAGGCAAAGGAGATCCTTTCTCATTACCGGGACCGCGTGATAATACCGGAATCTGTTGCCGTCAGGCAGGATAATCATCGTGCTGAGTATCCTATTGACAGAATTCCTGAAGATACCCCCGTCCTCGACCTGGGTATGGACGCTCTTGCGTCCCTTGTTCAGGTTCTTAAAAAGGCAGGTACTGTTGTCTTTAACGGACCTGCGGGTGTCTTTGAAGATGCTGACTTTGCTACCGGTACCTACGAACTGCTCAGAGCTGCCTCGCAGGTAGAGTTTTCTGTTGTCGGTGGCGGGCACACGGCTGCAGTCATAGAAAAACTTGGTATTGAACAGGATTTCACCCATATCTCTACGGGTGGCGGGGCCTGCATTGAGTTTCTGACCGGCAAAAAGCTCCCGGCTGTTGATGCTCTTGAACAATCAAAAAAGATATTTGGATAATATTCTTTTGGCGCGAGGCGGCGGTATCCAACTGTTTCCACGTGAAAAGACCCATGCAGATTCTCATAATTGCTGTCGGTAAAATCAAGGAAAAGTACCTGCAGGAGGGTATTGCAGAATACCAGAAGCGTCTTCGTCAGTACATAAAGATGAATATCCTTGAGATCGCTGAAGAAAAAAGGGTGGGAAATCTCACACCATCAGATAAAAAAGGGATCAAGGAGGCCGAGGGTATGCGTATTCTTGGGGCGATTCCTCGGGACAGCTTTGTCATTGTTCTTGATGTAAATGGGGTGCACTGGTCAAGTGAGACCCTGGCAGAAAACCTTCAGAGGTATAAGATTGCCGGCAGAAATTCCCTGAGTATTATTATTGGGGGAGATCTCGGGCTTTCTGAGGCTGTTATCGCGAGAGGTAATCTGCGGCTCTCACTCTCTCCGATGACATTTACTCACCAGATGATCCGGCTCGTTCTCATCGAGCAAATTTACCGGGCATGTAAAATCAATAACGGTGAACCGTACCATAAGTAAGCGTTTTTTAAAAATAGAAAAATAAAAAAATTTAATGCTCCTCTGTTTCCGCAGAAGGCTCAGTGTCATCTTCTCCCAGCTGAATCTTCTTCATTGACGGGAAGAGGATAACTTCTTTGATGGAATTATTGTTTGTCAGGAGCATAACCAGCCGGTCGATACCTATAC
>Ga0210091_1000005_pt1 | contig 25633 bp, 27 predicted proteins | sample WestPond_Cattail_5_FD_185581 | JGI IMG/M metagenome (GOLD analysis project Ga0210091, IMG submission 185581) | Wetland microbial communities from the San Francisco Bay, California, USA, that impact long-term carbon sequestration -... | ecosystem: Environmental > Aquatic > Marine > Wetlands ... | reverse complement strand
TGGACCGGTTTTTTTATCGGTGAAAAAAATGATTTCGCCAAATTCATCCGCCAGACTGAAGATGGGGGGTATATAATTGCCGGGACCACCGATAGCTACGGCATTACCGGTGTCCCTTCCACGTACCTGCATAAGATGAATGAATTTGGGAATAAAGAATGGTTAGCCACCTATGGAAGCGGACTGGGGAATGAAAAACCATCTGTCATTCAAACATCTGATGGGGGGTATATTCTTTTGGGAACATTTCTTCCCGATGCCACAAATCAAGGATATAAGGATCTTTTCGTGATCAGGACTGATGATCGTGGTAAAGAACTATGGAGAAAAAATATGTCCGGGATGGGGAGATCCACAGGTAACCTCCTTATCCCGGCTGCTGAAGGTATAACCGTCATCGCAGGTTCTTACCAGGGATCTGAACATGAAAAAACCGGCGAGATAAACATAATCGACATCGATCTGAATGGCAACGAGAAGCAGAAACGAACAATCAGGATCGGAAAATCCATCGAAATACAGGATATTGCGGTTATCCACGGTGAAGGATATTTCGTCAGTGGTATAATAACAGAAAACGGAAGCCTCCAAAAAAACGGGCTCGCCATTATTAAGATACTCGATAACCCCTCCCTCAAGGGAGTTCCTGTGAAAAACTCGTTCGACCTCACGATAATAACAAAAGATGCTAAAACGGGGACATTTATAGGGGGAGCTCTTGTATATCTTGACGGGAAGTCTATCGGAAGCACCGCGGAGCAGGATGGAAAGCGGATCCTCCGTGATGTTGAGAGGGGCTCACATACTATCAGGGTGACGAAACCAGGGTATGAAGAAATTACCCGTCCAGTCGATATTACTGAAAATAAGCAGATAACATTCACTCTGAACCGATCAAGCGTGATACCGGTACAAATCCATGGCTCAACAGATGAGAAGATTGATATTGTTTTTGTAGCTTCAAAAACTTCATTTAACTGTAATTCCAAAACAAAAATCCAGACCTCAGCATATACCGGTGATCAGCAACGATTCGTCACAGATGTAAACAACAAAGTTGACAATGTTTTTTTAAAGTTGGATACTGTGACATCAGGTTCTGTGGGTTTGCCTAACGATTTCAGGGATCGGTTTAATTTTTATTACTACTGGGATACCGAGAGTTTCGCTGATGCTTTCGATGGTTGTTCCGGAACCCTTCCCAATGAATTCTGGAATGATGCACCATTCACGGATGTGGCAATCATCATGTACCCATCGTATGAGGGGATCTATTCCGGCTCCCCGTGTGAACCAATTGGATGTGCAAACGGTCTGGGGCCCGGATCGGGGTCCTGGCTGAAGGCGCCAGCTGATTCCCCCATGATTTTTCTGCATGAGAGCGGGCATGTGGTCTTTGGTCTGATAGATACCTATTGCGGGGATACCTATTACGTGGAAAATTCTCCTTTTCCCAATGTCTGGAGTTCTGAGTCCGCATGCAAAAAAAATGCCGAGAAGGAACGCTGGGATATGACAAGCTGCCGGCAGATTTTAAAACCTGCCGGGAGCCGGTCGAAAGATCCCTGTGTGAAAAATTTCTGGAAAGCGGATGCCGATCCCGATATCATGGGCAGCGGGGCATATTCCGGCAGGTTTGGTAATGCTTCAACTTCACGTATCCGTTCTATTTTTGATACGATCAACAGGTGGCAGAAATGAAGCGTTTCGTTTTCGCAGGTCTTATTTTTCTGGTGCTCCTGCAGGGAATCTGGATTGCTGCCGCAGATGACTCTCCCGATTATTCTAAAATTGTAGTTGTGAACCTCACCATAAATAAAAGCAGCATCACAGAAAAGTCAGTTGAGATGCGATACGGCCACCCCCCCAATATCGAAGCCCGGAACGGGGACTTTAAAGGGACGCTAAAAACGGCCGATGGTTCCACGATCCGGGAATTTAATCTTTGGGATCCCCGCTATCAGCTGGGGGATGTCCTTGAAAAAGACAATGAATCTTCCGGTTATCTTTCCGGGTACCTGACATATTCTGATAATGCAGATCTTGTCCTCATACTTCCCTACTATGAAAACCAGATGACGTTTGAGTTGTATGACAAAAAGACCGGCACTCTTTTAAAAAAAGTGAACATGTCACAGGCAATAACAAAATTTCAATCAAATTATCCCAAAGATCCCGGAAGTATTTCTGTATCACCAATCCAATTCGATAAATCAGTCCTGTATGTGATAACCGGAGTTGTGATTTCGATACTTATCATCGGGATGATTCTGTCAATGGTCCGGAAAAAATGATTCGCTGAAATTTTTTTTCACTTCCTTTTTTTTAAAAAGAAGTTTTGAATCTCTTCCATCAGGATGAGAGAGACTTTCCTAATGCGAAACCTTTTTTATATGCTGCTTCGAGAAGGCCAGGTTGCGCTTGGATATCTTTGATAGTGTCCATATCGCTGATCAACAGTTCGTCGGAATACTGGCAGTCGATGATATCAAAAAACGCCCTGACCGTCATCTTCGCGCCGACAAATACTTCAGGAATGTTCATGCCGGAGATGCAGATAAATAACCCCTTTCGTTCCTTTTTCTTTTCTTTTGATATGAACGGTTTTTTCCGCACGTACTTTGCCATGAAAAAAACCTGAAACCGATCGATAAACGATTTGAGTTTCCCTGGAATCCCCATGGTCATGACGGGTGTTGCAACGATGAGGCCGCCTATATCCCTGAATTTCGGGTACATTGCCTGCATATCATCATCCAGGATACAGGTTTCATGCTCTTTACAAAACATCATCTCCTGGCATGCCTGGAAATCGAGATTTACAACAACAATTTTCTCGACTTCACATCCCGCATCTTCAGCTCCTTTGAGGGCCCTGTCGAGCAACTGAGCGGTATTTCCTTCAGTAAGAGGACTACCAAGGAGACCGATGATCTTTCCTGCCATACTAACACCTTAAAAAAAATACCCAATATACTTTTGCCTGTAGATTAGTATTTTTTGATTCTATGCATTCTTTTTTTTTCTGATGCACGAACGCAACTCATATATATCTTTGACGTGCATGAAAGTTTTGGTGAATTAGTTGACTGAACAGAAGACGTACACCGCGGGACAGAAAGTCGGCGCGGGAAAATATGTGTGCATTGATTGCGGAAAAGAACTTACCCTGGACAAGAGTGAACAGGATCTCAGGAAATGTCCCTCCTGCGCCTGCGAAGAATACCAGTGCTTCCCCATGACGCACATACGCCCTGACATAAAGACACCGGAGGATGCGAAAAATCCGCCAAAACGCGGTAAAAGCAACCAGTAACTTTCATTTTTCTTTTCAGGATTGTACAGAAAGTGTGACTTCTGGGAGTTCCTGCAAAAAATATGTACGGATTCCTGCTCCCAGTTTTTATCTGACAAACAAGGGAGGATCTTTACATGGTGAACGTATCAAAAGAGGGGCAGATCTTCCGGTGTGAGATCTGCGGTAATGTTGTTATTGTAAAAGAGTCCGGCGGCGGCGAACTTGTCTGCTGTGGCGAGCCCATGCAACTGGAGAGTGCGTAAAGTATGGCAGTAAAAAAAACAGTACCAAAAAAAGCACCTGCTAAAATATCCGCAGTAAAAAAAGGAACTGATAAAAAACTCAATACCCTTGAGAAGAAGATCGGAAAAGTGCCTAAATTTTTCCGGGAATTGACCACAAAAGAGCCAGAGATGTTCAATCTCGTGATGAGATTTGAGCAGCACATCTGGGACGATGGCAAACTGTCGAGAAAGACAAAAAAGCTCATCGCAATTGCGATTGCAGCAGCTCTGCGTGACCAGCATGCTGTCCGCGCCCAGCTTGCCGGAGCAAAAAATCTTGGTGTCACCAAAGCAGAAGTAGAAGAGGCGCTCCGCGTTACTTTCCTCCTGTCAGGAATGCCCGCCTACGTCTATGGAAAAGCTCAGCTCGATGAGGTTATGCCGTAACTTATGTTGGAGTGAAAGACCATGGAAAACGATACCTGTATTACCTTTCCTGCTCTTGGGGAACCGGCGCCGGACTTTGAGGCAGAAACCACACAGGGGCCACTAAAGCTCTCTGATATGAAAGGAAAATGGGTGGTGATGTTCTCTCACCCCGCTGACTTCACACCCGTATGTACAACCGAGTTCATGGCGTTTGCAAATATTTACGATGAACTCAGGTCGCTGAATGTCAACCTGATTGGTCTGTCTGTGGACAGCATTTCGGCGCATCTCGCATGGGTTCATGACATAAAAGAGAAGATGGGTGTAACCGTACCGTTCCCCATCATTGCTGACCTGAACATGAAAGTGGCCAAAAAATACGGCATGATCCACCCTGGACAATCTTCGACCGCTGCTGTTCGCTGTGTCTTTTTTATCGATGACAAAGGTATCATGCGGGCGATGATTTACTACCCGCTCCAGAATGGAAGATTTATGCCCGAGATTATCCGCCTCGTCAAGGCACTCCAGACCACGGACAAGTTCAAGGTTTCAACACCGGCAAACTGGCAGCCGGGTGATAAGGTCGTGGTGCCACCACCCAAAACTACCGCGGAGATGGAAAAGCGGATGGCCGAAGGATATGAATGTAAAGACTGGTACCTCTGTTTTAAGAAAATTTGATAATGTACACCCTTTTTTGCCAATATTGATCAAAAACCAACCTTTTTTAGGATTGCCGCCACAAGAAAACTGCTATGCCGATCAAAATCCTTGCCTTTGCCGGAAGTCCACGAAGGTATGGAAACTCCGAAACGCTGCTTGACTGGGTGCTTGGCAGTATGATCGCTGACCCGGACATTGTCATAGAGAAAGTCCCGCTTGATGAAGCAGATATCAATCCCTGCCGGGGATGCAATGCCTGTGAAAAGCTCAATAAATGCATACAACGTGATGGAATGGACCTCTACCATGACAAGATTATCGCCGCAGATATCATTCTGCTATCCTCACCTATTTACTGCATGGGAATAGCCTCACAGCCAAAAGCCTTAATAGACCGTGCTCAGGTCTTCCGGTCACGAAAATATGTGCTCAAGCTCCCGATTGTCCCCCCGGAACGCAAAGGAAAACGACTCGGCGTATTTCTTGCAACGGCCGGGCAGAACTGGAGCTATGTATTTGATGCAGCGGTTCCTTCTGTCAAGTGTTTTTTCCATGTGATTGACATTAAAGATGCAGACATCTCCTACCTGATGATTAACGGGGTAGATGAAAAAGGGGCGATCAATCTGCATCCAACTGCACGTGCAGATGCAGAGAACCTTGGAAAATCGCTGATCGTTGATATTAAAAAGCGTCTTTCGAGATGAGTTGTATGGAGATAAAAGTTCTCGGCATATCGGGAAGTCCGCACCGGCATGGAAATACAGAAACTCTGCTTGACGGTTTTCTTGATGGAGCTCATTCAGCCGGGGCAAACGTCGAAAAGGTTGTACTAAAAACGTTGCAGTATTCCCCTTGCCGGGGATGCAATGCCTGCCATAAAACCGGGAAATGTATTGTAAATGATGATGCTGTTATCCTGTACGAAAAAATACTGGCTTCAGACTGCCTGGCGGTTGCCTCACCGATCTACACGATGGGGATTACAGCTGAGCTCAAAGGGTTTATTGACCGGCAGCAATACCTTTGGGCCCGTAAGTTTATTTTGAAAACTCTTTACTTTACTGATGACCATATCAAACGTCACAAGGGAATTTTTATCTCGACGGCAGGGCTTGGGTGGGAGAATGTTTTTGACGGGGCATTCCCCGTGATTACCGCACTATTCAACACAACAGGGTTTGAGTACTACGATAACGTGATAGCAAATAATATGGACGCTTATGGAGGGATAACCAAACATCCGACAGCGCTCAAAGATGCATTTGAGCAAGGGCAGAAGGTAATAATTGTGCTGGAAAAATTGAAGGCCTGAATTCCTTGAAAAAATGCTGGTATTAAATGCGATTTTTTTAATTTTTTCTCTTTTGATTAAAAAAAATTACAGTAAATTTGAGAAGGTATTAGGAGAGAATGAAGCAAGAAGCGCCCCAAATGCCACAATTATTGTTACAACAAAAACCGCTTTGTTCCACGACCACACTTTTCTTCCATCCAATATACTAACAGGTAACATGTTAAATGCGGCAATTATTGCGTTAATTTGTATTCCGGCAAGACCAAGTTTTGCAAAAAGATTACCTGAAACTGCGGCGGAAAATCCTCCACCAATTAAAAAGATTATAACAAACGGGATGCATAAGAGGAGATTAATAAGTGGTCCTGCAATCGAGATTTTCCCATTCTGCTCCCTGCTGATACCCCGGCCAGTGGTATCATAGATCACCGTTGCACCAGGTGCCGCAAAAATCATTCCAACCAATGCTGCAAGGGCTCCCATTATTAATAGCATATTGTTATCTTTTCGAAATTCTGCCCAATATCCAAATTTTATTGCAGTAAATTTGTGCGCCATTTCATGTAATACAAAGGCAACACCGACAGTTACAAGCGATATTCCCAAAGTCTCGAGCGCCCCAAAGGGCGTAATAGGAATGGCCGGACCTAAAATTCCGTTAGGAACAATCTGCACTATCAAAAATGCAAGAGAGATTGCGATCCAGGCTATGAACAGATCAAATTCTTCACGTCGGGATATGCGTTCGAGCATACAAACACCTGATTAAATAGGGTCTTTCTCTGTTATCTGTTTTGGTGTAGGGGCTTCAAAGGATTATGTTTATTTTGAATTATCGGATATATACTTCATATGTCCCTCGAGAAAGTACGAGCTGATATCACCAAAGGTGACAGGGAGATTATCCGTCTTATTGCTCAAAGGCAGGACTATGCCCGAAAAATAGCCAAGATCAAGATTCATGCAGGGATGCCTGTACACGATGAACACAGGACCGCGGAGGTGCTTGAATCGGTCTTTGAACTGGCAGTTGAATATAAAATTGATCCCGTGGCAGTTCAGAAAGTTTTTGAAATTCTCATCGCCATGAGTGAAGACCGGCAGCGGGACTTTTCAGGAGAGGGTAATCTTCCTTGATTGTGCTTTTTTTAAAAAAATATAGTTTCTGGAACTATTCACTTGATAGAATTTTTTCCCAGATTTTCTGTAACAGTGTAAATAACAGGTAATTGTTTACCCCAACCATCCAAGAAGGATAACTGCCCCGAGGACTACCAGTGCCACACCTATAACCATTCTGAGTGCCCGCTTGTACTCTGCCCTCATGCTGTCAGCCCTTTCCGTCGAAATACCGTATGCAATGAGAATGGTGATCAGGATAAGAGGGAGTATGTAGACAACGTTATAAAGTATAAGCCATGGCAACCCGGACATTACGGTCATCTCCTTTCCCATAAGACTGAGTATACCGATATAGATACCTCCGGTACAGGCAAAACCGAGGATTCCAGCCAGGATCCCTAATACAAATGCTGCGGGGAGCGACGCGATTCGGATATAATTCCCGAGTAGTCCTTTTTTCGATTCCGGTATAGAGAGGATAAAAGTCTCCTTGTTGCGGAGCACATCGATGATCGTTATAAGCCCCAGCAGAAGAGCCACTGCTCCCCCGATAAGAGCAAAAACCCGTGAGAATCCGGAGAGGGAGAACACGGAGAACAGTCCGATTCCTACGAGAAGATGACACAGGAACATCGCTGCGATATACGCACAGCCGACAAGCAGGATCCGCTTCCTGCTCCCGGCAGCAGCTATCGGGATCAAGAGGAAGACCAGCACGGACAGACCGCAGGGATTGGCACTGTCAACCATGGCTGCGAAGATGACCAGCGGCAGGCTTAGTTGCAAAGTTCCCGGCGGGCAGGTGGGATCCTTATTTGGTGTCCCTGGTTGGGCGGTGCCGTTACAGGACGCGAGACGCTGTTTCTCAATAAGGATCTCAGATTCAAACCGGTCTGCAATTTCAGTATCGCCGACCAAGCTGCTGTTCCCGATGAAGACTACGGGAATTCCTGGATTGGTTACCCCGTACTTCCGGCTCATTTCCAACAACTTTTTCCCGTTGTCAGGATTGTTATACACTTCAAGCCAGGTAAGGTTGAGTTCAGGATAACGGGTTTGGAGATCGGTGATGAGAGGTTTTACCTTTTCACAATGACTGCAACCTTCACCGTAAAAATAGAATGCGCTGATAGTCGAATTTTTTGATGATGTATCTGAAGAAAGAGAAGTTTTAGTTAATTTCGGTTCATCTGTTATTGCTTTTTTTTTAATTGTTCGAGAATGACACCTTCGAGTTCTTCAGGAATGGCACGATCTCCGACGAGAGGAGTATTATTACCGACAACAATGACCTCGGGAACACCTGCACTTTGAATACCTAGTTTCTGGTGAAGTGATAGCGAGAGTGCCTGGTTGGTCTCGTTGTGCCAGGTTTCGAGGATGCGGAAATCTACACCCGGATATTTTTTTGAAATATTCTGGATGAAGGGCATTACATTATGACAATGAGGGCATTCTTCCCCGTAAAAGAAATAAACAGTAACATTTCCCTCAACTGAAGTGCCCGCTCCAGCGGAAGGGGATTCTGCTGATGGCTGGGGTATGACTAAAAAAAATACCAAGCAGGAGATCAGTATCATGATGAACACTCCTGCAACAATCTTCAGCGTATTATCCATTCTTAAACCACTGTAGAAATCTGGTTTTAAGCTTTAATAAAATGCCGGTCTGCAATATGAGGAAAACAGTTATTTTAAGGATATCATCGTCCCCACACCGTCACGGGTGAAGAGTTCGAGAATGAGATTGTGCTCAATATTACCATTTATAATATGAGCATAACTGACACCGTTTTCCACTGCTTTAATTACCGAGCCCACCTTTGGGATCATACCTTCACCGATCGCTCCTGTTTTCTGCATAGAGTTCGCTTCAGCAATAGTAAGTTTACGATACACTTTTGAACGTTTTGCGTCCATCACACCATCAACATCTGTCATATTGACCAGCTTGTATGCTTTAAGTGCGATTGCGATATCCCCGGCTGCGGTGTCAGCGTTGATGTTTAAACTGCCCCCGGACCTGTCGATTGCAATAGGGGCAACTACCGGAATATAGCTTTTGTCAAGAAGGGTGTTGAGGAGTGCTGGATCTATCCATTCTATCTCCCCCACGTGCCCGAGATCGACTTCTTTTTGTACACCCCCGACATCCACCCGCTGGAGATCCATTTTTCTGGCGATGATCATGTTCCCGTCGCTTCCCGACAACCCCACGCCCCGGGCACCGCATTTTGCGATCAGTGAAACAATTCCGTTGTTGATCTTCCCGACAAGAACCATCTGAGCGATCTCGAGGGTTTCCTGGTCGGTTACCCTGAGTCCCCCAACAAATACAGATTCTTTGCCCATCGCTTTCATCTTCTCTGAAATTTCAGGTCCACCACCATGCACGAGTACCACGCGGATTCCCACATAATGCAGGAGAACTGCATCTCGGATGGCATTTTCCAGTACAACCGGATCTACCATTGCATGACCGCCCAGCTTGATTACGATAGTCTTACCATGAAACTGCTGGATGTAAGGCAGTGCCTCCATAAGAACATCTTCCCGCTTCATCATGTGGTATACCTCCCGTTGATCTCGACATAGCGTTCGGTCAGATCGCAACCCCATGCGGTTGCTTCTTCTTTTCCCGCTGCCAGGTCAAGAATAAAGATGACTTTTTTACCGTGCATTGCCTCTTTTGCCTTTTTCAGATCTGCGATAATCTCTCCGGACTTGACCAGAGGATGCCTCTGAGTACCATCACTGATCCAGAGTGAAATTGCATTCGGATCAAACTCAACACCTGCACGCCCGGCTGCCGCTACCACTCTTCCCCAGTTTGGATCTTCCCCATATACAGCAGTCTTTACCAGCGGAGACTCGATAATGGTGCGAGCAACCTTTGCGGCTCCGTCTTCCTTTTTTGCTCCCATTACGGTCACCTCCAGTAATTTTGTTGCACCTTCACCATCTGCTGCGATCTGCTGGGCAAGCAGACGACAGCACTCCTCAAGAGCCCCAGAAAACTCAACGGGATTTACCCTTCCTGATTCCCCGGTTGCGGTGCAAAGTGCAATATCATTCGTACTCATGTCTCCATCAACGACGATGCGATTGAATGTGCGTCTGGTAGCCAGTCTGAGGGCCTGCGTCAAGGGTTTTGCACCTATATCCGCATCGGTATAGATAAATGCGAGCATTGTCCCCATATTTGGTGCGATCATCCCACTTCCCTTGGTAATTCCCCCAACGGTGAATGTTTCTTTTTGGACAAGTGCATGTTTGGGAAACGTATCGGTTGTCAAAATTGCCTGTGCTGCTAATTTTTCGGCTTCCTGGGTACATTCGATCTTTGGTGCTATTTCCTCACACTGTCGTTTTATGAGGGGAAGATCGAGATACCGCCCTATGACACCAGTACTGGCAACGCCAACCAGATCCGGTTCGACACCCAGTGCAGAACCGGCAAACCCGGTCATCGCAACAGCATCTGAATATCCTTTTTTTCCTGTGTAGGCATTGGCACACCCGCTGTTTGCGATTACTGCTTCCAGTCTCCCATTTTTTATCTGTTTCCGCATAAGTTCAATGGGAGCTGCTTTGACAAGATTTTCGGTAAATACACCAGCTGCTGTTCCGCTTGCCCGTATGAGTGTCAACCCGTACTTTCCTTCTTTCAGCCCGAATGCTTTTACGCCCTTTACTGCACAGATACTTTGAAAAGTCATTTAACTCTCAGCTCCCCCCTTGTCAGAATAGGAAGACCCAACTGCATTGATAATATCAGCCCTTGCCAAGATTCCTACCAGTTTTTTCCCCCTCACTACTGGCAGGCGTACGATCCCTTCTTTGAGCATCAGTGCTGCAGCTGCCTCGATATCCATTTCTTCCGTTGCAGTGATTACACGACGCGTCATCACCTTTTTTGCCTGCATATCCCCAATGTTGCGAAGTGCATGTTTTGTCTTCTCCCAGTTGATGTACTCACGGATAGGGATCTCGATAATCTCCAAGGGAGACGGAAGCCAAAGGTCATCGGAAATCCTTTCGGACTCAAGGAGCGATATCAGATCAGATTCTGTAAGCATTCCGACGAGTTCCGTACCTTCCATAACCGGAAGCCCGCCGATATGGTGCTTCCGCATTAGACCTACTGCGTCGCGGAGGGATGTTTCCGCAGTGCATACAACAGGGTCTTTTGTCATAGCATCTTTTACCAACATTAGTATTCACCTACGGCAGCATTCCTGCCCCAATGAGCCCGTCCTGTTCGTTCAGTCCGCACATCAGGTTCATATTCTGAATTGCCTGGCCGCTTGCCCCCTTGACAAGATTATCGATGGCAGATGCTGCAACGACCCGAAGGCCTTCGCTCTCCACCATAACATCGCAGAAGTTGCTTCCCCGGACTGCAGCGAGGGAGGGTTTCTGGTAACGGACAAAGTATTCGCCCTTGTAGAAGTCGTGGTAGATCTTCTCCACATCTTTCTGCTCCATGGGCTCATTGAGCAGGATGTGCGCTGTGGTCAGGATGCCCCGGTTGACGGGGACAAGGTGGGGGGTGAAGTAGCATTTCGCCTTCGAACCGAGGTGTGCCAGCTCCTGTTTCATCTCGGCAAGGTGCCGGTGGGTCGTCCACTTGTACGGCACAACATTATCCCCGATGTTCGGATAGTGCGTTGTTGCGGAGGGGTTGTCCCCGGCACCACTCACACCGGTTTTTGAGTCAAAAATTACCGTGTGAGCATATTTCGCCAGTGGAGCTGCTGCAAGAGTTGCACCGGTTGGGAAACACCCGGGGTTTGCAACGAATTTCGCATTGACGCAATCCTTCCGGTGAAGCTCCGGGATACCATAAGGTGCAGGGAAATAATCCGAATGGGTAACCCCGTACACCTTCTCATAGATCGCTTTTGGTAAACGATAATCGGCACTGAGATCTACTACTTTTATTCCCCTCGATAGTAGTCTGCCAGCATAGGTCATAGCAGCTGTGTGAGGAACTGCGAGAAATGCAACATCTGCATCAATCGCATCAATTTCCGGGTTTTCAAATTTGAGATCGGTAAACCCTTTGAGGTGGGGATGAACCTGATCAAGGGGGGTTCCCGCAAGTTTGCGGGAAGTGGCACAGGTAACTTTTGCGGTTGAGTGGTGAATGAGGAGGCGTATCAGCTCACCACCGGCATAACCGGAAGCCCCGATAATCGCAATTTTCATAACAGAGTATCCGATTGTAAAAATTTAATGCTTTTTAAAGCACGGCTGGTTTAGATCTTTAATAAAATCCAGGAAATAAGAAAAATTCCTTTATATTTGCTCCAGTTTATGCAAAAATAGGGTATGTAGGCGTTGTCCAAGGAGTTCAATTCTCTGCCTGTCTTCAAGTCCTTCCAATAAATCAACCGGAAGTGCATCGATACCTTTCGCCGCACCAAGGTATGCACCGCAGATAAGCCCGATGGTATCGGTATTTCCACCCGCATTTGCTGCGACGGTAAGAAGATCGGAGGGTTTGGAATATCTGCTGATCAGGAAGATCGCAATGGGGAGTGTCTGGAAAACAGATACATCATTGCCAATTTTTAGTAATGCCGTTTCGGTGTCCATTCCTTCTTTTTCCAGCACAAGTGCATTTCTTATTTTTCCCCCAAGCACCTCATCTTCAACCTGGGCTTTATCCAAAGCTCTTTTGAGGGGATCAGGTGTATCGTGAAGCGCATGATACAGGAGGGTTACAAAGGTTGAAACTGCCGCATGTACTGCCGGATGAGTATGGGTAACGTTGCACGCACGCACTGCTCGTTCACATCCTTCATTCATGTCAGGAAACGTCAGCCCGAATGGGATCGCAACCGGAAGGCATCCGGAAGTAGTTGATTTCACTCCTTTCTGGGGTATATTCTCTTTTACCGGATGCTCGCACACCGAAGAGATCGACCCATCAGGAAAGCGGAATTTGCCACGATCATAAAGCTCTCTGAGTGCAGTGAAGTATCGTTCCTCATTGTATTTTCCATCAGCGAGGAGTGTCGCGACAAGAATCATCAACTGGGTATCATCGGTGTATTGTCCGGGATTTAATCCCTCATTTGGATGGTTTTTGTACGGACGACGGTACCCGTACTTCATTTTTTTGAGGTTGGGGGATGTGCTTTCGTTGGGCATGCCGAGTGCATCGCCGATTGCAGCACCAAGCAGACATCCTTTGAATTTTTTAAGCATCAACCCTATATTAAAAAAGCCTGATAGATAATTCTTCTTATACCAAAGCTATTTTGTGGATTTGTTCTTTTTCTTAGGGATGTTGAATCTCAATCAGAATTTTTAAATAAGTTACTAACATGATTAATAATGTTAAATAGGTGGGAAATGACCGAGGATTTTAATGTCAGACTCGTCGAGGATGTGAAAACGTACACGCCCGACCCACAGTACAAAAAAAATGCATGGATGGGAGATTACCAGAAAGCCTACAAGGATTTTCTGGCTGATCCGGATGGATTCTGGGGCAAAATGGCCTCCGAGCTGGAATGGATCCGGCACTGGAAAACGGTGAAGGAGTGGAAGTATCCCTATGCGAAATGGTTCGTCAACGCCCAGCTTAACATCACCGCAAACTGTCTTGATCGCCACGTGAAAAACCAGCGGCGGAATAAGGCAGCACTCATCTGGAGGGGTGAGAAGGGTGCAGAACGAATCTTCACGTACCAGCAGCTGCTCAGCAAAGTAATGCGGTTTGCAAACGCACTCAAAAACATTGGTGTGAAGAAGGGGGACCGTGTCTGCATCTATATGCCGCTTGTTCCTGAACAGGTTATAGCAATGCTTGCATGTGCCCGTATCGGCGCAGTTCACAGCGTGGTTTTTGGTGGTTTTGGTCCTGCGGCTCTTAATATGCGTATCCAGGATGCTTCTGCCAAGGTCGTCATCACCGCAGATATTGGTATGCGGCGCGGTAAAACCATCCAGCTGAAATCGATTGTTGAGGAGGCACTTATCAACGCTCCATCGGTCGAACATGTCATTGTGCTCAGGCGACAGGATCCCCCGGTTGATTTGAGGCCAGACCTCGAACTTGATTTCAACGACATAATGGAGAATGCATCGCAGGAATGCCTGCCTGAAGTCATGGATGCAGAAGACCCGCTTTTTACATTATATACCAGCGGATCCACCGGCAAACCCAAAGGGATTGTTCATACCTGTGCCGGATATATGGTCGGAACCTACTATACCAGTAAATACATTTTCGACATGAAAGATCACGATATTTTCTGGTGTACCGCAGATCCGGGCTGGATCACCGGCCACAGCTACATCGTTTACGGTCCGCTGGCTGTCGGGGCGACGGTGTTTATTTCCGAGATGACGCCGGATTATCCGGATGCTGGCAGTTACTGGAACCTGATTGATGAGCAGAAAATTACTATCTTCTATACAGCACCTACCGCGATCCGTATGTTCATGAAGATGGGGGAGGTGTGGCCCAACAAGTATAACTTAAGCTCGCTTCGTATAATCGGATCGGTCGGAGAGCCACTGAACCCTGAGGCATTTGAGTGGTATTACCATGTCATCGGAAAGGACAAGATCCCAATCCTCGACACCTGGTGGCAGACCGAGACCGGTATGCATATGATTACCACGATGATCGGGGAACCCATGCGCCCGGGTTTTGCCGGAAAACCCATCCCCGGTATTGAAGCTGATGTGGTTGACAAGGAGGGGAACTCAGTCAAACCGGGAACAGGAGGGCTTCTGGTCATCAAATCCCCGTGGCCATCCATGCTCAGGACCGTGTGGAAGGATGATGAGCGCTACCGCAAGTACTGGGAGACTATCAAAGGGGTCTACACTGTCGGTGATCTTGCAGTGAAAGGTAAGGACGGTTACATTATGATTCTTGGCCGTTCAGATGACATCATCGTCGTTGCAGGGCACAATATCGGTACAGCAGAAGTGGAAAGCTCACTTGTCTCCCATCATGCAGTTGCAGAATCGGCGGTTATCGGAAAACCTGACGCAATGAAAGGTAATTCCATTAAAGCGTTCGTAATCCTCCGGGTAGGCAATTCCCCGAGCGAAAAACTCATGCACGATTTGATGTATCATGTGCGTATGACTCTGGGTCCAATCGCAGTCCCGCAGGAAATTGAATTTGTCGATAAACTCCCCAAGACCCGGAGCGGGAAGATTATGCGCCGTGTTTTAAAAGCCAAGGAAATGGGTATGGACCCGGGTGACATATCAACGCTGGAAGAATAATCTTAAAATTTTTGAGGAAAAATGAGCGAAACAGTTCAGGAGAAGATATTCGGTATGGAACCGGAAAAAGGGCGCTGGATTCTTGTCATCCTTGGCATGATTATCAACCTGTGCTTAGGTTCGATTTATTCATGGAGCGTCTTTGTCGGACCACTTACATCCTACTTCACCAAGGAGCTGGGTCAGGCAGTAACCGCAAGTGAGATCCTGTTGCCGTTTTCCGTCTTCCTGGCATTCTTCGCTATAGCAATGCCGTTTACCGGTAAATATATCGAAAAATATGGCCCTAGGAACATTACCATCGTGGGCGGATGCCTTACCGGGCTTGGCTGGTTACTCTCGTCATTTGCCGGGTCTGTACAGTGGCTCTACATTTTCTACGGGGTGATTGCCGGTATTGGTGTTGGTATAGCTTACGGTGTACCGGTTGCCATTGCAGCCCGCTGGTTCCCTGACCGCCGTGGACTGGCCGTTGGACTGACCCTGCTCGGGTTCGGATTCTCTGCACTGCTGACTGCCAATATTGCAGGATTCCTCATCGGTGCCACAGGAGTCATGAACACATTCAGGGTGTTTGGTATTGCATTTATCATCCTGATCGTCATACTCGCACTGCCCCTGAAATTCCCTGCAGCCGGGTGGAAACCTGCCGGATGGACACCTCCTGCCCCGGTAGCCGGTCAGGCTGTCACGTGTGAATGCAACCGTAACCAGATGCTCAGATCATCCACATTTTATGCACTCTGGGCCTGCTACTTTATCGGCTGTCTTGCCGGGCTTATGGCGATTGGCATTGCAAAACCTGTTGGCATCGATGTTGGTGTTGAGACAGGTCTTGCAACAATTCTTGTTGGAGTCTTTGCCATATTCAACGGTTTTGGACGCCCGGTCTTTGGTACCCTTACTGACAAGCTGACCCCCCGGAATACGGCGATGCTGACCTTCGTTCTTATCGCATTGGCATCACTGCTCATCTGGCAGATCCCAACCGTGCCGGTATACATCCTTGTCTTCGCCATCCTCTGGGGCTGCCTTGGCGGATGGCTGGCCATTGCCCCTACTGCTACGGCAAGTTACTTCGGTACCTGTGATTACCCACGATGCTACGGGGTAATGTTCCTTGCCTATGGTGCGGGTGGCATTGCAGGACCGCAGTTGGCCGGGTTCATTAAAACATCAACCGGATCCTACATGGGTGTATTTCCCTATGTTCTTGTGCTTGCAATAGTCGGGCTGGGAATCGCATTCTCTCTCCTAAAATCGCCACAAGCACCCCAGAAAAACTAATTTTTTTTATCCACGCTCGACCTGATAGATGCGTTTTCGCTGGGCCATTCGGTAGCCCGAAACCACAAGAACCGAATCGCCAAACTCAGCATCAAGTGCTGGATCGCCGGAGTCCACGTAGAGAACCGGTGTTTCCCGCAATTTATGCGGTGTTGCAACCACAATAATGTTGCCGATACCCACCCGTCGTACTATGCGGGCACTTATCTGCTGGTTGCCCCGCCCGAGTATAAAACCCTGTGCACCGATCGGGCTGATGAGAATTTTTGCCTCCTGCCCCTGCTCGATTAAAGCCCAGAGTGTTTTTTCATCAATATCCAGAGCAACAGTTTTCCCGTTCTTGACTGCATCTACACCCAGAAGGGTTTTTTTCACCCCGAGTGCACGGGCAATGGAGTCAGTTGTTGTTCCTGCACAGAGTATGTAGAGCACATCCGGGATCATAATCTCGTGGATAAAGCGGGCGATTTCTCCTTTTGCACGTTCTTCATCACCTTCTTCAAAAATTTGCTTGGAGAGTTGAACTTTACCAGGCAGAACCGGAGTGCGGGCAATACCGTGTAACCGTGTTTTCAGCTCCCCTGTCCGGTAAGCTTCCTCGTCAACATCCATCACTTCAGAGTCCCGCAGGGATTTTATCTGGTATCCTGCCACAAGCTCTGCTGCTGTGACCGGATCAATGGCAAAGACGGCAGAATACATCTTAACACCGGCGGGAATCCCCAGAATCGGCACATTTCTTCCTACTTCATCAAAGATGTCCCTGGCAGTCCCATCACCGCCACAAAAAAGGAGGAGGTCAACACCGGCTTTCAGGAACGCTTGTGCAGCCTGACGGGTATTCTGGGCATTACTTTCACCTTTGAAATGATAGATTACCTGATACTGCTGGATCCCTGTTTCCCTGAGGGCGTCCTCACCCATGGCACCCGAACAAGTGACAAAATCCAGCCTTTTATCGTGTGACAGCAGCGAAAGCGTTATACGAGCCCGGTTTTGTGCAAGCGGCAATGCTCCCCGACGTCGGGCTTCCTCCACGTTGCCATCGGTGCCCTTAAGCCCCACCGCTCCCCCCATACCGGCAATAGGGTTGATGAGAAATCCGATGCGTTTCATAAAAAAGGAATTTTTTTTAGGAGATTTTGGGTATCCGGGCAAGTGACTCCTTGATCAGCTCGTCCGGGTACTCGTAGTCCACCAGTTTGCCTTCGTAATAGGCATCATACGCTGACATATCAAAATTGCCATGGCCGGAACAGTTGAACAGGATTGTCTTATCTTCACCTGTCTTTTTACATTTGAGAGCCTCATCAATCGCAGATTTTACTGCATGAGACGTTTCTGGAGCGACAATAATTCCTTCTGTCCGGGCAAAAGTCTGGGCTGCATCAAAGACTTCGCTCTGGTGGTACGCCACAGCCCGCATCACACCGTCATTTACAAGCCGGGAGACAATTGGGGAATCGCCATGATAGCGGAGACCCCCCGCATGCATTGAAGGCGGAACAAAGTCATGGCCCAGTGTGAACATTTTGAGAAGCGGGGTATACCCAGCTTCATCGGCAAGATCGTACGTGAACAACCCTTTTGTCAGCGTGGGGCAGGATGCCGGTTCGGCACCGATGATATCCACATCCTTATGCTTCCCGGTCAACTTATCCCCGGCAAACGGGAACGAGATGCCGGCGAAGTTGGACCCCCCGCCTACGCACCCGATCACCACATCAGGATAATCATCAACCATTGCGAGCTGTTCACGGCATTCGAGTCCAATCACTGTCTGGTGGAGGCAGACATGGTTCAATACCGAGCCTAAGGCGTAGTTGGTGTTGCTGTGGGAGGCCGCATCCTCAACCGCTTCAGATATGGCCATTCCCAGACTTCCCGGGGTATCAGGGTCTTTTTCGAGCATTGCCCTGCCGGCATTCGTCTTCGTGCTCGGGCTGGGAAGACATTCGGCACCCCAGACGTGCATCATCGACTTCCTGTAGGGTTTCTGTGTATAACTCGATCGGACCATGTATATCGTACATTCAAGATCATACAGCATCGTGGCAAAGGCCATAGCCGAACCCCACTGACCTGCCCCGGTCTCGGTTGCAATCCTCTCGATCCCTGCCTTCATATTGTAATACGCCTGAGGGATCGATGTGTTCGTTTTGTGACTGCCGGCCGGGCTGACCCCCTCCCACTTATAGTAAATCTTTGCCGGCGTCTTCAAGAATTTTTCAAGCCGGTGGGCACGGTACAAGGGGCTTGGTCTCCAGAGACGCATCACATCCTGGACCTCTTCGGGGATAGAAATATGACGATCGGTGGTCACTTCCTGCCGTATCAGCTCCATCGGGAAGATGGCTGAAAGATCCTCAGGCCCGATTGGTTTCTGGGTCTTGGGATGGAGGGGCGGGTCGAGCGGTGACTTTAGGTCCGCCTGGACATTATACCACTTTTTTGGTATCTGCTCCTCATCGAGGAGAATTTTTGTCTGCATACAAAATACTTGTTTTGTATAAATATATACATTGTGCAACAAATTTGTACACTTCAATAACATGCACAATTTTTTCGATATTTCGTGATTTTTTTGTGAATGAAATGAAGATTTCAAATTATTCGGGCAATATACCTTTGAGGAGGAGTGAACTTCAAGTCCTTATGAGTGTTAGTCAGGAGCATCGTATCATTATCTCGCTTTTACCGATTGCTCCTTCAATACCATTAATATACTCTGGAGAAAATCTGTAATGAAGTTGTTATTTCTGCAACAACAAAAAACTCTAAGAGCAAAAATGGTGATTGTAGGATGAAAAATTTAATTTTAAATATACTCCTCGAACCCCGGGCATTTTTCCAAAATGCAATCGCGGAAAAGGAAAGTCTCAAAATTCCCGGATTAATCGTCCTTGCGCTGGGGATTGTCTCAGCTGTGTATGCGTATTTAATCGGGGGATTAACAGGAAAGATGATGGCAGGGTTGATTCCTGGTATGGAGTCGATAATTGCCATTTCTACTATTCTTGCCGCTTTATTCGGGATATTCGTCTTCTGGGGGATCTGGACTGGTGTATTCTATCTTATATCATCATTGTTCAAGGGCAAGGGAACATTTAAACGAACGCTTGAGTTTATAGGATACGGTTATCTTCCCCAGATTTTGGGGGTAATTCTAACCATAATTGTTGCAATGCAGTATATTCCGCGAGTAATTGTTCCGGAAATCTCATCTGTCGCAAGCCAGGACCCGCAAGTGATCCAGGATGCGGTCAAAGCACTCATGCATGATCCTGCAATGATGGAGATGACCCAGATCATCTCAATTATTTCTATCGTATTCCTTCTCTGGAGTGCAAATATCTGGATATTCGGCATGAGAAATGCCCGACAGCTTTCTGAAAGGGATTCCGCACTGTGTGTCGGCATTCCAGTTGTTGTTTACATTATCTATATCATCTATACCATGACAGGGATTTAAATGAAAAACGCACGATTTATTATTCTCACAGCTCTCTGCCTGATTTTCAGTACAGGGATTGGTGCAGTAACCGCATTCACGACGCCGGAATCCATTGTTACTGCTGGCAATGTCTATGTTTCCAATATTACGTTTGATCCCGGATCTTTTTTTACTAATGATGCGGGTATTGTTACCGCATATATTACCAATGGTAATTCTGACCAGAGTGTCGTAGTAAATCATGTAACCATCGGTGATAAAAATATCAGGCTCACCAGCACGCCCTACGATTCCTCGTCCAATATCGGACCTCTCCAGACGAAATCGTTCGTTTTTTCGGTTGTGGCCGATGCACCCGATGGAACGTATTACCCGACATTCTCCCTGAGCTTCCGTGATGCGGACAGTCTTTACTCCCGTGCAACAGTCCAGGTGGATAACACCCCGCTTGAGCTGACGATTCTTGAGAAACCTGATGCATTTTCCCTTGGGAAGAAAAAGACCATTTTCATACAAGTGGCAAATCCGCGGAAAAATGATTTAAGGAATGTCGTTATTGAGGTTTCGGGTAATGGGGTAACAGCTACTCCGGCAAGAACCTTCATCGGGAGTCTTGCTTCAGGTGCAAAAATACCGCTCAACTTCACCATATCCCCGGAGCAGGAGACTTCCCTGACGATTACGGCAACATATAATAATGGAAATAATCCCCATAAAGAGAAGATAGATCTTCCGATTACGTTTGGGATCGATAAAAAACAGGCGAACCCCGTTATCAGCAATGTTCAGGTAAAATCTGAAAGTGGTATCTATCACATCACCGGTGATGTAAACAATGCCGGGCTGGAAACGGCAAATACCGTTATGGTAACTTCACTTTCGCCAGCGGTTCCACAGGATCCGTATAAGACCTATATTGTTGGGGCGCTCAAACCTGATGATTTTGGGAGCTTTGAAGTTACGTTCTCCTCAAATAGCTCTACGAGTATCCCGATTCAACTGTCGTACAAGGATACGGATGGCAACCTGTACACATCTTTGCAGGATGTAAACCTAACAAAATCCGGAACCAGTCCACAGAATAATTTCGGGTTAAATCTTCTCTTCCCCCTTATTGCTGTAGTGATTGTAATTGTTGCTTGTATCGGCGGGTGGTATTTCTACCTGAGAAGGAACAAGAAGTGACCACCTTTATGGGCGATCCACCGGTCATGGTGTTCAAAGACGTAGTCAAAGTGTACCCGCTTCCTTCAGGAGACGTTACTGCGCTTGATGGAGTAAGCTTCAAGGTTGACCGGGGGGAGTTTATCTCCATCATGGGCCCTTCTGGTTCCGGGAAGTCAACGCTCCTGAACCTGATGGGGTGTCTTGATACGCCAACATCCGGAGACATTTATATCAGCGGTATCCGTACCGGTGACATGTCCGATAAAGAACTCACGGAACTGAGGAGGGACCGGATAGGGTTTATTTTCCAGTATTTCAACCTCTTCCCACTCTTAAATATCATCGAAAACGTCACCTTCCCGATGATGCTGAAATCCCAAAAAGAGGTCGATCCTGAAAAAGGGCGTGCAGCACTCAGGTTGGTACAACTGGATGATTCACTCTTCACCCATACTCCGACAGAGATTTCTGGCGGCCAGCAACAGCGGGTTGCCGTAGCCCGGGCACTCATCAATGATCCTGATATCCTTCTCTGCGATGAACCGACCGGCAATCTCGATTCAAAGACCGGCGCCGGTATCATGGAGCTGATGTCTGAACTTAACCGGAAGGGTACGACAATTATCATGGTCACGCATGACCCGAATATAGCCAAATATTCGCGGAGGACAATCCTTATTGCCGACGGGAGGATCGTGGAATGATTTTCTGGGAAATTGCAAAACGTAATCTCCGGATTCATCTGTTGCGCTCAACGCTGGCAATGCTCGGCATTGTTATCGGGGTTGTCGCCATCGCTTCCATGGGGATCCTCGGCAATACTCTTGTACTATCGGTTTCAGATAGTCTTCACACGGTCGGCGACAGTGTTATTGTTTCCCCCTACACCGGTGGCGGTTCCGGGTTCAGGCAGGGTGGCGGTGTTGGTTCGACAAGCCTGAAGATCACTGATCAACAATATCAGCAGATAAAACGTGCAGTTGCACCTAATATCGCTATTCCTGTCCTTCAAACCTCTGACATTATGAAACTCGGCGTTGGCAGCGATACGATTGTAGCTCCGATTTATGGTCTTAACCCTGATGATGTGCCCAACCTCATGAAGCTGAAGGCAGGGAGTTACAGCCGTTCGGATTCCGGGATCCTGGTCGGATCAACATTTGCCACGGATCACAATGTAAACGTTGGTTCGCGGATCTCTATAGGGACGGATGGGGACAAAGGAACCCTGCGGGTGACGGGTATCATCGAGGAGAGGGGAATCAGCTTTGATATCAGTACCGATTCTGCCGTTGTTGTTACCCAAAACTGGTTTGACACTACGTATAACCGGATTGATTATGATACGGTTGTCGTGAAAGTCGACCAGGGTGTGGATTCCGCTGTTGTAAAAACCACCATAGAGAAACAGATGAATAAGAGGGACAAGGTCGTCAGCGTCATGGACAGCAAGGCTACCCTCGCGACAATTTTCACTGCATTCGGGGCAATCACCACATTTGTAACTGCGATCGGGGGAATTTCCATGATTGTCGCGGGTGTTTCAATATTCAATATCATGATGATGTCAGTGACCGAGCGTATCAAGGAAATTGGTATTATGCGGAGTATCGGTACCCAGAAGCGGGAAGTGATGAGTATGTTCATATTCGAGGCAGCTATCCTTGGTGTTATCGGGAGTGTTATCGGGGGGGTATTGAGTATAATAGCAGGATATGGAATAAGCGCCCTGTTGCTAAACACCACGAAGTACTTGTTCGTCTGGTCCAGCGCAATACCTATTATCGAAGGTGTCTGTTTTGGTATCATCATCAGTCTTGCTTGTGGTGTTTATCCGGCATGGAAAGCAGCGAACCTCATTCCGATTGAGGCGATGAGGCATGAATAAAAATTTATTCTTTTTTCCTTTCTTTTTTGTTCCATGAGACCTTTATTATCGGCCGGGGCATACAGTGTTTTATGTGTTCCCCGGTTCTAATGGATCCCGACTGGAATGAGATCTGGAAGGCACGGCAGAGCTTGCACGAGTCATCGAAGCATTTCAATGATCCCTCGCATAATTGGAACCTTCGGGAGAATGCAGAGCGGTACGATTCTTCATCCATGAGTGAGTATGATGATCGGGTGAAGACGACCATTGATTCACTCGAAATCAACTGGAATTCGAAGGTACTGGATATCGGTGCCGGGCCGGGGACACTGGCAATTCCCCTTGCTCCGCTCGTTAGGGAGATAACCGCTGTAGAACCTGGTGGCGGTATGGTAGAGGTCCTAAAAAACCGTGCGGAAAAACAAGGATTCCGGAATATTGTCTGCGTGCAGAAGCGCTGGGAGGATATCGATCCTGCCCGTGATCTTGTAGTACCGTACGATATCGTGGTTGCATCTCTTTCGCTGACGATGAGTGATATCCGCGAGGCTCTGGGGAAAATGGATACTGTATCATCGGATTCCGTCCACCTCTTCTGGTTCGCTGACATGCCATTCTGGGAACAGATGTACGCGGATCTCTGGCACCTGCTCCACGGAAGCCCCTACCACCCGGGACCGAAAGCGGACTGCCTCTTCGGGGTTTTGTACCAAATGGGGATCTATGCTGATGTGAAGATGCTGCCGCTGAAAAAGGAGTACAGGTTCGGAAGTCGTGATGAGATGTTCGCGTTCTTCCGGAAACGGTTTGGTGCAACTACAACGGAGCAGCAGCGGATTGTCGATGACTACGTTAACCCGCTCATTCGGATACAGGGAACTGAAGTTGTTATTTCCGGGGATTCAACCTTTGCTCATATCTGGTGGAAGAAGAAGCGCTCCTGACACAACCACGCGGTTCAGATGATCCTCTCAACACATCGAAGAATCCTTTCGGGTTCTCCTCCTCATGGTTCTATCAAACCATCTCGCACTAAAAAGCGTATATAATTTTGAGATTAATGCGTTGAGCAGCAGTGTGGCCGGCCCGTGCACCCGCGGAATTATATCCGGCATATCTACCACGCAGTAAGGAGCTGTTGCCATCGACAAAATCAAAAAGACACAACACAAAAACCGTTCAGCAGAGGAACACCGGCCGGTGCATGAAATCCTGGCCGGAGAATCCGGAGGCCGGCCATGACCCGCGGGCGGAAACCCCTCATGGCACTCCGCGAGGCCGTGCTGATAGCGAGGAAGCGGGGTGAAACCCGGCAGTTCATGCACGAGCCGGGCATGATCTGCAACTTCGCGATCTATTGCCTTGGCTTTGTGGCTTTTGTCCGGATCAAGCGGGTCACCCGCGTCCATTGCAACCATGCATGGATCGAGAGTGAGGCGGCCGATGCACTCGCAGCGCTCCGGGCGATCGGATCTGGCACCGGGATCTCACGCGAGCTCTGGGTCTTCCTGCCTCGCGGGGCGTTCCGGTTTTTCCGCGTCACGGAGACCGGGCTTGTCGAGCTCGATCGCGACGGCTCGGTAATGCCGGAAAAACTTAAGCCGGCTTTTGTGGCAAAGCCGGCACTGCCAGCTCAGCCGGTCCCGGAGCAGCAGGCTGTACCCGCAGTGCCGGTGACGGGACTGCATCACCCTGAATGCCCGGAAAAACCGGAACCGCCAGCATCACCGGCCGGCGCAGGAGGGCAGGACAGCACCGGGCCGTGAAAGGGTTTGATCGGGAGAACGATTTTGACATCACGAGGATTCATCGCGGAATTTATATCCCCAGCTGCCAAAGCACTGGCATGGAGAAGAAATACTTCCTGGCAAAACTGATCCCTCCCCGCCCCTCGTTTACTACGGACATGACTGCGGAGGAACGCCAGGTCATAATGGAACACGGTGCATATCTCAGGAACTACGTTGAAGCTGGGACGGTCATCGTGATGGGGCCGGTCCTGGATCCTGCCGGCTCATGGGGCCTTGCAGTTTTCGAGGCCAGTTCCGAGGACGAGGTCCTGTCCATCACTGCCCGCGATCCCACCGTACTCTCCGGGCTCGGCTTCCGGTGGGAGATTTACCCGATGGCGCAGGCTGTTGTTCGGACCTGGTGCCGGCAGAGCAGGACCCCCGGTCCAGGAACCCCCACCAGAACTCTCCGTCGGAGAAGATCCCTCAGAAAAGGGTAACGGGGATCCCTGATTGACCTTTCGTAAAATACCCGGATTGGCAATCGGAGCCCTTATAGCAGACTTAATTCGGGCCCCTTTTTCGGGCATCCGAAAATAGATCGAATTGGGGGGAAAACGGTACAATGAGGTTATTTTAATTCGTTTAAAACGCCCGGATTGGCTTTACTAACGTCGGAGATCCTGATCTGCTTAATTAGCATCAATTGGGTGGAAAAAGTCATCTGCGAACGTGCTGGGGGAGGAGTGTAAACTGGTGATCGGGGGATCCAGGGGTCTTGGGTTGAGATCGGGCACGGGCGATCTTAAACAAAATGTAGAGCGTGGAAAT
>Ga0210091_1000004_pt1 | contig 29466 bp, 29 predicted proteins | sample WestPond_Cattail_5_FD_185581 | JGI IMG/M metagenome (GOLD analysis project Ga0210091, IMG submission 185581) | Wetland microbial communities from the San Francisco Bay, California, USA, that impact long-term carbon sequestration -... | ecosystem: Environmental > Aquatic > Marine > Wetlands ... | reverse complement strand
TTCCCGAACATCAGTTCTGCCGGGATGGTGGTATGACTGCCGCAATGATGGTTTCCATTCTTGCTTCGACGGGCAAACAACTCTCGACACTGATGAACGCATTGCCGAAGCGCTCCATGATCAAGGATAAAATTGGCACATCACAGGGAACACACGTGCTTGAATCCCTCAAAAAGGAATATGCTCATGAATCACTGGACCTGACGGATGGTGTAAAAATTTTAAGGACAGATTCGTGGGCGCTTGTCCGTGCTTCAGGTACTGAACCCATGATCCGGATTATTGTAGATGCGGATTCTCCTAATCATAGTCAGATTTTTTATGATGAACTGATGGGCTATATTGCTAAAATTACCGATAGATAGGTTTGCGAATATCCCTTTTTCTGGACACTCGTTGAAAATCATATTAAGGTTCTTCATTACAAAAATATTATTTTTTCCGGGTGATAATTCGGGAAATAATTGATAATTTTGCCGATTGTCAAAAAATAATTTGTTTTTTAAGAGATTATGTGAAAAAAATCGGAAATTTTCTTCAAATATGATAAAAAAAATTAAATTTAAGCGTAAATTAAAACAAAAAATTTAATAACTATTTGAGTTAAATTGTGTTTATCAACCCATAGGTTCATATCTGTGATATAAGAATGGTCAACTCTACTGAAATTGTCAAAAAGGTCCAGCAGGCACTATCAGCTGAAGACTGGAAAATTGTAGAGAATGGTATAGCAGAAATACATCAGGAGAAAGGAAAACGGGCACAAAAGACCCTCATTAAAGACATAAACAGATTGATCACAACTACTGCATTTAAAAAAAACAGGCCTGAACTTTTACGTGCTCTGCCCGACCTCCCGAGTAATGATATTGATGACTTGTTCGCTCAGATAGTGCATCAATTCATAATAACCAGGGATGAAAAATGGTTAAAATCGGTTTATGTGCTGTCAGAAAGATTAAGTAAAAAAAGTCATCAGTCCCGGGTAATTGCAATGATGGCACAAGCCCTTATCAGCGCAGGTGTCCAGGAATCTAATGCGGAATTTATTGATCATGGCATAATCCTTCTCGAGCGGATCGGATTCCAGAAATATCGATCGGATATCATGATCGATATTATTCCTCTTCTGATTGATTGGGCGATTACAACCCGTGATGAAAAACTTCTCTATCAGTCACATCATATCATTGAAGAAATAAGCGATATTTCAAAACGTGCAGTATTGCATGCAGAACTTGCAAAAGCCCTGGCAACTGTTGCTATTCTCGAAAAAAACCGGATTTTATTCATTGACAGTATCCATAGTGCTACCAAAATCCATCAGAAGATCCGAAGGCAGGCATGCATTTCATCTATTATTGAGAAGGGAGTGAAATCTGTTTTCGGAAAAGAACTACTGGATATTTCACTCTTTATACAAAATTTTGATGCCCTTTCACCTGAGATACAACTCGAAATTGTAAATGCCCTGACAGAACAGCTTCTGGACCGGGAAAAGGATAAAATCCACATTATCTCTGTCCTTCAGACCCTTTGTGAAAAACTTCCTTTTGTCGCCACTACCCTTGTTATTGACCTTCTTAAAAAAGCAGAACTGTCCGGAGAATTATGGTACCTCTCCTCTGCAATAAACCTTCATCAGCTTTTTTTGAAAACAGAGGCTTATCCACTCAGGGAACTAGTTCGTGCGGGTATCTCTGTTGCCAGGCATTCAAACAATATGCATGTACTCTCGGATCTGATCCCCATTATCGATAAAGACAGCAATCCGGTCGTTCTGTCAAGAATATACCTTCAGTTTTCACAGATTATGCTTTCTTCCGGGGATTTTACCTCTGCAATCGAGATATTTAAAAAAATCAGCCACGATACAGAAAATCTTCCCCAATATGAAGACAACCTTACCCAACTGCTTAAAACCGGAATTTTTCGGCATAGTATCCCGCTGGTCAACGAGATGATCCTCAAACAATTGAACGAGGATATAGTGCATAAATCAATTAACCGGGCTATTATTGAATTGAGCACAGATGATCCGTTTAATGACATAATTTCCCATATTCATTCTATTACCGACCTCATTCGCCTGCATCCCCTCCAGGACCACCTGCTTCTCGAAAGTATTACCATTCTCATCAACCGGGGATTTCTCGCGGTACACGACCCCTATATCCTGATACGAATGGCCGAATTCATCAAGGAACACCACCTTAAGGAAGAGGCAATAGCCAACATCGCCCTCCAAATTGCAAAAATCGGAGTGAAAATAAAAAACCGCGACTATCTCCAGAGAGCGGTCGGCCTCACGTGCGATATCAACGGTCAGGACATCCGTTCCTCAGCGCTGAGCGGAATAATCGATGAGGCCTCAATTTTTGCCGCACAACAAGGGGATCTGGACCTTCTCCTCAGGATGAGAGAATGGATCAACTCCTTACTTGAAAAAAATCTCGCCGAAAATGCCATGGTGAATATCATCGATGGGGTAATACAATATGCGATCGACAAACATTCTCCTGCTGCGCTTGAACAGGCGTATAAAATCGCGAAAGACATCGGTGATCCCGGGTTAAAAATCCAACAATTCGGGAGAATTGCTGAGTGTTTCGTAAAAATTGGATGTATGCTCTTAAAAGAGCCCCCCACCAGTACAGATTCAGAAGTTTTTTCATCCGAAATATATCCGTTTGAACGAGGATTATCAATAATAAAAGAGACCGTTAAAAAACCGCGAATATCGCTGAAGATCGCAGGGATGATTGATATTCTCATATCATATTCATCGGTCAGCGATAACCCGGATTATATCATACCCCTGGCAATGTACGCTGTTGAAATCGAAAATCCTCTGGAAAGAGACGCCATGATGTCCCGGATCATTTCAAATCTTAACTACAGCGTTACCTATCCGGACTCAACGGATCCCTATGAAATTATGGCATTTCTCCTCCAGAGAAATGAGCACTCGACATCAAACCCGCTCATGATTGTTCTTATTTTCCGTTTTCTCCAGCTGATTATTGATCCCTATATGGAGCTTTCCGGGATGTGCAACCTTGCAGAAACGTACATCAAATTACACGATTTCGATCATGCACGGGAAATTTTAAACGATGTCTACCAGTCACTCCAAAAAATTCCCGCCGAATACAAAAAAGTTCTCATCCTCGCTGATCTTACGCTGCTCTGTAGTACTATCGATATGCAAAAAGCAAAAAAGTGTCTTGAACAGGGAATCGAACGGTTAAACCTTGTCGAGGATGACAAAAATCCGATGGCAAGAAAACAGATTGTATTGGCAATTGTCCAGATGAACGTCATTGAACCGGACAGCGAATTGATCAATGTTGCCTTACAGGTTTCATCAAAAATCACCGAGCCTGTTGACTATGTAGAATCACTTATTGCTATTTTCAGTATGACCATGAATGACAGGGAAAGGGGTAAAACAATAGTAACCTGCATGTCAGAAGCTGTCGAAAGAATTCCTTCACCCTATGAAAAAGCATCAGCCCTTCTTGATATCATCCCGCTTGCCCTCCAAAACAGCGATGATGACACTCCGGTCATTTTGCTCAAGAAGGCGGATGCACTAACCAGAAAGATAAACATTCCACAGATTGCTGATACAATACGTGACAAAATTGCTCAGATGTACGTTGTACTCTATCTCAAGCGCAACAACACAAAATACCAGGAATACGCACAGGAAGTTACAAAAACAATTGAAAATGATGAAATAAGGCTCCATCGCCTCACACAGATGGGACTTGAAGATACCTACGAAATACCAGCTCAATATGAAAAAATCAAAGTTCTGGTTGAAAAAATAATTGAAGATGGTGCCCATCCGAACCAGATCACTTCACTGGAAAAGTTGATCCGTTCAGTAACGGATCGTGGAAAAGGAGCAATTCTTTTCTGTGATATTGCAATACTATTCAGAAAAGAGGGCGCGGAAAAAATATTCAACCGCCTGCTGCAAAGTGCAATAAAAGAGGCTCGGATAATCCGACCGCTTTCCCGGAGAGCTTTTATCATGTGCGATATAGCGATGAAGACCCATGCTGCTGGTTCTGAGAAGACAGCGCAGGAGGTTCTTGATCTTGCAATTGACGCTGCAACGAATATCCGGCAGTCATCCCTTCGCGATGAAGTCTTTGACGAACTTGGTCTTGCAATCAAACTTATGCAGGGGATGTAATGGTGAAGACAGTTGAGATTTTTATCAGCGGGAGGGTTCAAAAAGTTGGATTCAGGGCATGTGTGAGAAGGATTGCAACCGATTTACACGTTGCCGGTACAGTTATCAATCTTCCCGATGGACGAGTTCATATCTATGCATCCGCAGAGCCAATGATTCTTGAAAAGTTTATTTCAATGATCTATAGCTGTCCACGTGCAGTTATCCGTGATTTGCGAACCTCTGAAGTTTCTTGTATGAATTTTAATGACTTTTCAATCATTAAAGGAGAAGGGCGGCTCAGTACCGGACTCTGAATTCACCGTTATTTGTGATCGCCTGAGAGAAACTCAATACCAGTTCATCAATTTTTTCATTATTTATTGTGGAATGAAATAATCCGATCAGCTGTTGGGTAAGTTCATCCGAGAGTATGCACCGGTTTGGCGTCTGTTCATAATCGAAGGGTGAAAGTGATTCCCTTGCAATCTGAAATACTACCCTGTCAATCATTGTTGCTTTCAGAGGATCGATAAGATCCTGTACAAGACATCCTCTGCCTTCATATATCAGGCCGAAATCCGGGTCCAGTCGGGACCCGATAAGAGAAACACAACAATTACCAAATAACATCGCGTACCCGAATGAAAGCATTGCGTTGATTGGATCTGACTGGGGCCGTATTGTTCTCCGCTTGAATCCAAAATCCGGGGGGATGTTCCGTGACATTATCTCGTAATACATATCTGAGGTCAGCCGGTGCAATCTTTGTATTTCATCCAGTTTGATTAAATACTGGAGTTCTTCCTGAGCTTTATGAAGAAATTCCTGTTCGCCTTCATAGAACAGATGACTGTTCTGGTTTTCCTGAACATATTGAATCGCAAAGAGACGGGATTTTATTGCTGTTTGTGCAAGGGTAATTGCGTAACGATGCCGTGGCATAGCATGCTGTATTCCGTGAATCTCTGTATCACTCCGGTCTCCAAAGGGTCGGATAATTCCTATTGGATTGCCATCGGGTTCAAAAAATGAAATAAATGCACCATTTTTCACAAGATTTACAATCGTTGACGAGCTGATGGTGTGACCCCCCATAACCAGCAGGTTTTTTATCGAATCAAGGGGATATTCCTCGACACCGTTTTTTTTCTGAATAATCAGTTTTTTCTGGGTGGATTTTATATGGACACCAAAGCCGCTCACCAATAACCAGGGATAATCAGTCACCATCCACCTCGGAAAAAATATTTTTAACTAATCTAATTACTACGCTATTTCCTCCTGATTAATTCATCGTTTTTAGCCAGCAGATAATTTCAGGCTGGATTTTACAATTTTTTATGGAGCGCTACATATGAAGACCGTTTACATAAATTCGGTGAATTTAAAGAGTAAAAACGCCATATATTGTCTGTCATGCAATAGCATAACAGGGGCAGTACATGTTCTGGGATAAGAAGATAGAAACAATGAAACCTGACGAATTGGCGGACCTTCAGCTAAAACGTCTGAAAAGAACCCTCAGGCGGGTAGAGAACGTTGCGTTTTACCGGAACCTTCTCTCGGGCGCCAGCGTGAAACCTTCATCGATCAAAACACTTGGGGATATCCAAAAAATCCCTTTTACCAAAAAACAGGATCTCAGGGATGGTTATCCCTTCGGTTTCTTTGCTGTCCCCATGAAAAAAATCGTTCGTGTTCATACAACATCCGGTACAACGGGAAAACCCACTGTTGTTGGTTATACCCAGAATGACCTCAACACCTGGGCAGATCTCATTGCACGAAACATGACGATGGTTGGTGTCGGTAAAAATGATATCTTCCAGAACATGGTGAATTATGGCATGTTCACCGGGGGTCTCGGATTTCATTACGGAGCAGAAAAAATCGGGATGACAGTAATTCCAAGCGCAACAGGAAACACAAAACGCCAGATCGAAATGATAATGGATTTTGGGGTGACCGTAATCCATTGTACACCCAGTTATGCAATGCACCTCTCGGAAATAGCAGAAGAGATGGGTGCATCTCTTGACAGTCTCAGGACCGGCATTTTTGGTGCAGAACCTTGGTCGGAAAGCATACGTAAGACACTTGAAAAACGACTCGGAGTAACAGCTTATGATTCATATGGGTTAAGCGAACTTTTTGGTCCAGGTGTTGCATTTGAATGCCCTGAACGCGACGGACTTCACATTTGGCATGATTGCTTTTTTGTCGAGATTATCGATCCAAAGACCGGAGAACAGGTATCCGATGGTGAACGCGGTGAGCTGGTAGTGACCCCGCTGGTCAAAGAAGCGATGCCGCTCCTGCGTTACCGAACAGGAGATATAACGGTAAAGATGGAGGACGGTTGCTTGTGCCGGCGGGGACAAAAAATCGCAAGAATCACGGGAAGAAGCGATGATATGCTGGTTATCCGTGGAATCAACGTGTTCCCGTCCCAGATAGAACATGTGCTGCTTAAAATACCCGAGGTTGGCAATCAGTTTATGGTATATGTTGACAGAATTAATCATCTGGATGAAATGATCGTCGAAGTTGAAATCAACCGTGAGTTTTTCAGCGGGGAACTGTCGGATCTTGCAAGACTCCAGAAAAAAGTTGTAAAAGAACTTCGGGATGCACTCGAGCTCAGGACAACCGTTAAACTCGTTGAACCAGGTTCACTTCCACGGTTTGAAGGAAAGGCAAAGAGAGTGATTGATCGAAGAGAGGCGATATAATGAAGAGCTGGGATCCACGAATCGAGGAGATGCCAAAAGACGATCTCCACAGAATGCAATATAAACTGTTAAAAAGTCTTGTCTACAGGCTGTACAGTTTTTCTCCCTTTTACCATGACAGGATGAAAGATCAGAAGGTCCACCCGGATGATATCCGCGATTTATCCGATGTAAAGAAACTCCCCTTCATGTTCAAGCGTGACCTGCGGGACAATTACCCGGATAAAATCTTCACTTCCACCCAGGAGGAACTTGTCCGCTATCACGTTTCGTCGGGAACAACGGGGAAACCGACGGTTGTTGGGTATACACAGAATGATCTTAATATCTGGACAACCTCACTGGCCCGTGCTCTGACCTCTATTGGGCTTGGCAGGGGAGATGTGATCCAGGTAAGTTACGGGTATGGTCTGTTCACTGGTGGGCTCGGGTTGCACTACGGTGCAGAACGTATTGGAGCAACTGTATTGCCTACCAGTGTAGGAAACACCGAACGCCAGATTGAACTGATGCAGGATCTTGGAGCAACCGCTATTGCCTGCACTCCTTCCTACCTCCTCCACATAGGAGAGGTTGCAGAAAAGATGGGCGTTGATATCAAAAAGGATACCAAACTCCGCACGGGAATTTTAGGAGCTGAGCCCTGGACAGATGGGATGCGTACCCGTATTGAAAACTGGCTGGGAATAAAGGCATATGATATCTATGGGACAAGTGAACTTTCAGGACCGATGTTTACCGAATGCCTGGAGCAAAAGGGGTTTCACATCTGGTCAGATATCGCCCTTGTCGAAATTATCGATCCCCAGACGGGTGAGTCTCTGGGACCCGGACAAAAAGGTGAACTCACGATTACCATCCTTCAGAAAGAAGCGCTTCCGATGATACGGTATCGCATCGGAGATATAACGACAATGGATGATGACATCTGTGCCTGTGGCAGGACACATCCGAGAATCCAGAGAATTCAGGGCAGAGTCGATGACATGCTTATCATCCGCGGCATCAACGTGTTCCCGTCCCAGGTTGAATACGCCTTGATGGGAATTCCCGAGGTGGGTCAGCATTTCCAGATCGTTGTCGAACGCAAAGGGGCTCTCGATGACATGCTCGTCCGTGTCGAGTTAACCAAGGATGCTTTCAGTGATAAAATTACTGAGCTGATGCAGACCCGGCAGAAAGTGGAGCACCGGCTGAGGAATTCATTGAACGTGAATGCCAGTGTTGAACTCGTCGAACCGGGTTCATTGCCCAGGTTCGAGGGAAAAGCAAAAAGAGTTGTGGATAAGAGGTCGTTGTAACATGGACACACAGAAGTTTGTGATCAGGCAGATTTCGATATTTTCTGAAAACCGCCCGGGGCGGCTTGCAGCAATTGCACATGCACTGGGTGAGGAAAAGATCAATATTCTTGCCTTCAGTATCGCCGAAGCAAATGGGTTTGGGGTAGTCAGGGCACTTGTGGACCACCCTGAAAGAGCCCATGACAAACTATTATCTCTTGGATTTAATGTCGCGTTCACTGATGTGATCGCAGTGCGGATGAAAGACCAGCCGGGCGGACTGTATGAGGTTGCAAAGATTCTCGGAGATGCCGGGGTCAATATCGAATATTCCTATGCCTATTCCGGGAAAGAAGGAGCAGTGCTCATTCTCCGTGTTGACCAGGTAGAAGAGGCAATACAAAAGATCAAGAATTCCGGAGCAACACTCCTGGAACGTTCGGTATTTCATTAATTTACTTCTTTTCCCATTTTATCAGTTCTGCAACTTCAGAAAGAGTGCTCCCCCTTCGAATCTCTTCCCGTATCCTTTCTTCATTTTTCCTGACCTCTAATGCCCTGCGTGCAATTTCATACGCCCGCTCAGCGGGTATCACAACCACGCCACTTTCATCTCCTACTATCCAGTCACCAGGACGGATATACTGACCTCCACACTGGATTTCGGCATTGATCTCACCGAATCCTTTGGGCTCTCCTGCATTTGGCACAACAGCTTTTGCAAACAGAGGGAACTTCATTATTCTTATATCATCGATATCCCGGACCGCACCATCAATGACAACACCGGATATGCCTTTTTTCACACAACTTAATGTAGCAAGCTCTCCCCAGGGAGCTACATGGGTCGCACCATCGTTGTTGATCACAATTACTTCGTTTTTTCTGGCAACATCAATGGCTTCTACGGGTTTTGCCCAGTCCCCGGGAAATGTCTGAACGGTAACCGCCCTTCCCACCATCTTTACATTACCGCATATCGAAACGATTCCCGACATCGCACCTTTCCGGTGCATTGCATCCGTGATATTTGGTGCAGACACCTGCATAAGAAGGGAGCGAATTTCTTCATCCGGTGATTTTTTTTCAATAGATTGTATCGACGGATTATCCATCGCTGAACGGATCTTTTTTGTTGATCCGGTTACATCTGCGGACCGGATAATCCAGCCTCCAACAATAATAATATCCGCACCCGACCGCACTGCGTCTCCGGCACTCGCCGCGTCAATTCCTCCCGCAATTGCGAGAGGAATATGAACCTGATCAGACAGGGATTTAAGAAGGTCAAGGGAGCTCTTACCCATCATCTGCTGGTCGATGCCAACATGGGCACAAAGAATATCTATACCCATTGCTTCAAGTTCACCGGCTCGGGAGACGGGATCTCTGACATTGATCAGGTCAGCCATTATCCGTATTCCATACAGTCGGGATGCCCGCACGGCTTCTGCAATCACCGAGTTGTCTGCATCCGCAAGAACACATACAATATTTGCACCTGCCTTTGCGGCCATCTCTACCTCAAGGGTACCTGTATCGGCAATCTTCATATCTGCAACAAGTATGGTATCCGGAAAACGATCCCTCATCGATCGGATTGCCTGCATCCCCTCACTTTTGATCAAAGGTGTCCCAATTTCAATCCAGTCGGAACCCCCGTCAAGCGATTCCCGTGCGATCTGCATTGCCCTTTTTAGTTCAAGAATATCAAGTGCAACCTGCAGAACCGCTTTTTTCATGATCAATGATCTGACTGGCCGGATGCTTAATAATTACTGGAAGTTACTACAGTGATACCAGATAAAAAAAATGGACTGCATTTCCAGTCAGCGAAAAGAACAATTGAATCTGCCCTTTCCAGCAATACCCGTTAAAAATTATTCTTTTTTGTATTCCTCAAAAAACACGACGTGTTTTATTTCCTTCTTCTTTGCTAGGGTCATTTCAGAAGGACAACCTGCAGCAACGAGAGAGACCAGCGTATATTTTTCCGGAACCCCAAGCAGTAACCGAATTGTTTCGGAGTACTGCTTCTTTTCCCCCGCTACCCAGCAGGAATTGATGCCATATGCCTGGAGAGCAAGGATGAGATTTTCCGTTGCTGCACAACAGTCCTCGAGATAATATTTTTCTTTTTTTTCCCCGAAAACTGCAAAGCACAACGGGGCGTCGGCAATGAATTTCCCGTGGTCCGTTGTCTCGCCAATTTTTTTGAGCATGTCCTTGTTTTTGATAACGCCAAACAGCCATGGCTGGAGGTTCATTGCAGTCGGGGCATGAGCCGCACATTCGAGGGCATCTTTAATTACCTGTTCATTCACGGGATCGGATTTGAAATTCCGAACACTATGCCGGGATTTGATAACCGTGGTTACAATGTTCATACTCCGGAATGGGAAACGGAGGTAATAAAAGATTGCGAAGAAGTAAAAATAAGATAATTATTCTTTCCTGAGGAATGCAACCAGTCCGAAAAGGATCGCCGAGATCACGAGTGATAGTCCAAATCCCGGAGCTTGAGTCTGGCTGGGGGAGGGGACCTGAGTGACTGCCGGTGTCGGTGATATTGTCAGAGTTGCAGAAGGTAAAGGCGTTGACATAGTAGTTGTGCTTGTAATGGTCTGCGTTGTTGTTGGGATAGACGTTTGCGTCTGAGTCCGGGTAATCTGGGTCGTCACGGGTGTAGTTTTCGTTATCAGGGGGTACTGACCCTGGTTGAGCAGATTGAAAGGTTTGCTTATTGTTTTGCCGATTACCTCGTAATTATCTTTCATGTTATTTATGTTACTTTCAACCCAGATTGTATAGGTTCCCGGGGGATAGATGGCAGGATCGCCCATATTCCAGATAGAACCTGTATAAAATGGGACAGTATTAACGGGAATGTCGACAATTGAGGTTGGCATTCCTCCCGCATTGCGTAACGATGAGTAGATCGCACCATCCGGTGACTGCACTTTTATGGTGATGGGAGCGGGCGTAGAACGCTGCGACGCTATCTGGGCCAGGTTTGTATCAATCCTGAACCGTATATCGTCTCCGGATGGAATCCATTTAAGAACTTCGACATTAACATCTACAGAATTATCTTCAACTTTAAATGCAAGCTGGGGATCAGCAACGAGGAAGGCAGTCCCATCTGCTTTTCCGGTACTGCTGAGCCGGTACCAGTTACCAACATAGCCACCAAACTCGGAAGGACTGACCGTAAAACTCGTTATTCTGCCGTTCAGATCAATTGTCTGGGTCGGCGAAGTCGTGTAGATATCAGCAGCCGAAGCCCACCACCCAATCCTCGTATCCGGCCCCATCGCTGCGGATATATCGAGTCCTTGTTCGCCGATAAATACGGTATTACCCTGTCTGATGGTGTTGATTGCTGCTGACGCCGGACCGACACACAAGAGAGAAATACTCACAAGAACGATGAGAATTGTCAAGCCCTTTTTTATCATAGTCATCCATCTTCCTTCCTGATATATAAAAATGAACTATGGGGATCTTAGAAGAACCGTGCCCATTCGTGGTTACCATATTTGTGTCAACCACAATCGGATCCGGAGTCTATCTGACACGGTCGTATCCGGGCCTTGTTTTTAGTATAGGTAAAAATTGATCGATTCCAGGGGGTGCCACAAAAAGTATGGGGGTGGATTTATCGCGAGCCAGGGTTTTTTGAGGGTAATTTTTTTAAACCCGGCTCAGACATTCACGAGTGATCCGGTCAAAATTTTCAAAAACACGTTTTCCCTCGAAGGTATGGCTGACTTCAGGGTGCCACTGAAGCCCATAGATATGCTTACCGGGAAGAGCAATCGCTTCTGCATTGCAGATCGGGGAATACGCAAGACAGGTAAAACCTTCCGGTATCCTTGACACTTCATCAGCGTGGGAAGCCCATACATTGATCTTGTCTGGATAGCCGGAAAGAATATCATCCTGCTCGCAGATTTCTACCTCAATTGGACCATATCCACCACGTGGTCCCTGATGAACCTCCCCGCCGAATTTCGTTGCAATTATATGGAGGCCAAGGCAGATTCCCAGCACAGGGAGTCCAAGATCGAGATACTGGCTTGAGTTCCCCGCTCGTTCAAGTGCTGGTCCACCCCCGAGAATGATCCCTCTGCATGCATTGGATACCTGCTGGGGGGGAGTTGAATTGGGGATCATCGAGACTTCAATATCAAGATCCCGCAGAGCCCGGTGAATCAGGTGATTGAACTGACCGAAATTATTGACCACGTAGATGGGAAGCATTTCTTACCTATTTGTAGTGAATTCCTATAAGACTGTTCAACAATAATCGTTTACCGCAGCAAGAATTGTTTTTCTGATGGTTTCTGGTGAATGTCCAAGAAGATAAGCAAGACACATCGCACCACCGGCACCCATCCCTTCTTTTACTTCACCGATACAGTACCGGGCAAGTCCGGAATGGCCGATATCGTCAAAACCCGGATCCACGAAGATGATTTTAACACCGATCTGTCCGGCAAGTTTCTGGACATTCGCTGAAGGATCGTCTCTCACGTAGGATGTTGTGACCACATAAGGCAGCGTTCTTCCCTCAGCTTTTATGATTGCACTTACCGCAAGCATCTGGGTACCCCCAGCCAGGATAAGGTCTCCGGAATAGGTCTTGGCAATACCGACAGCAACCGGCATCATGGGATCACCGGTATAACGGATTATATCGAGAGGTGAGGTAATTGCATCTGCTTTGATTCTTGCAAGCGCTCCCCGGCAGATTTCTTCTTTTATCGTTACCGGGTTGTTTACAAAACTGCTGCTCACCGAGGCTTTATATCCCAATGCCCGCATTACACATAAGGCTGTAGTTGTTCCTCCGGGAACACATTCTCCCAGCACAAGTAGATCGCTGCTTTTTGAAAGGAATTTGCCAATGACTTCTCCTTTCAGTACAAGATCATGAACACGGGGAACTGCATCACGGAACCGGGGATCATCACCTGCCATACCATACACATCAAGACAAGGGACAGTTGGTGTGTGGCGAAGACCGGCATTGATAAACAGCGGTTGTATGCCACACAGTCCCATCATTGCCCGTGTAATTGATGCCGGTGTCGGGCAGCCGGTCGGGGTGTCTGGTCTTACCGGATGGCTCGTGATAGAACCCCACGTAACCAGTTCTGCATCAAGTACCGGTGTGAGGAGAGTCTTTTCCGGGGTTGCTCCGGCACCGGAAACTCCCGGAACGGTGGAGAGGAGCGTGTTGCCAAGGATACCGCAAAAAATGGGGTTCTTAAAGGTAATATCCGGTATTTCCGACAGGAATCCCATGGTCATCACCACATATATTCTCTCTTCATATAAGTTTGAAGATATCGGTAATTAATAAAATTCCACAATGATATAATAGTTCAGTCACCAGAACAGCTATGCACATGTTTGAAATTGAACAGCGGTTACTCGATAAAGGGATATCACCTGATGATATTGTCGCAGCAGCAATGGGTTTATATGTCTCCCATGGGATGCCGGACGATCAGGCAGCAGCAGAAATCAAGCGAAAAATAATAAAATATCTTGATGATCCAAACGTATCCTCATTGCTTCTCGGGGCAATCCTTCTTGAAGACGAACTGTACCACAAGCGAAAAGATTCAGAAATTGCTGATGACCCGGTTTTTCTGTTAAGCGATGAGATCATAGGAATGGCGATCGCGGAGTGCATCGGGGGAACCTATGCCCGGTTTGAGTTTACCCGGTATGATCAGAAAAAGCCTGGAATATTATCAAAACTCGGACCATTTCTCGATGATGCCATAGCAGGATTGATTGCTGGTTGCACCTCACGCTTGTACAGCGAATGTGTATGAAAGCTCTCATCTCCCTGCTCCAGTTCACTACCATTCTTCCGCTCGGTAAACCGCAGGATCTCGAGAACTTTGCCCGACATTCTTATATCTATCCTTGTGCCGGGTATATTATTGGCGGGCTGACTGCACTACCGGTTTTTTTTATTGCAGACCAGACACTTGCTGCTGCTGTTGCAATAGCTTGTATTTTTCTGATTTCAGGCGCCCATCATTTTGACGGATTACTTGATCTCGGAGACGGCCTTATGGCTCACGGGGACCGGGAGAAACGAATCAGGGCCCTGACAGACCGCCAGGTCGGAACTGGAGGTATTGCTGCCGGAATTACCGTAACAATTCTGTTGTTTGCAGGACTGCAGGCATCATCATCCATCATTGTTGCGATAATCATCGGTGAGGTCTGTGCAAAATTTTCTATGGTGCTTCTCACAACATATGGCACTCCGTTCAGAGAGGGACTGCAAAGTTATCTCCACCAGTTCTCGAAGCCATACTTCCCGTTCATGGCAGCATTCTTCTGTCTGCCACTTGTTTTTCTTCCCGTGTCTCCCGCCAAACTTGCAGGTGCTGCTGTCGTGATGGTTGTATGCCCGGCAATTCTCTCGGTCATTTCAAAAAGGTTGTTTGGCGGAGTCAATGGCGATATTGTTGGGGCCTCAAACGAGATTACCCGTGCGTGTGTAATCCTCACCATTGCTCTCATCTGATTTTCCTGTCACAACATCATATTTTATAACCCGATTCCCCTCATTACTGTTTGATGCGTACGAATCTTGGCATTCATATGAAAGGTGGCATAATCACCGAAAGAGATGCAGAGCTGTGCACTGTCCGCATAAGAGCACCTGCAGGTATTCTGTCTGTAGAGCAGGTGCGTGGGATTGCAGCGATCGCTAAAAAATACGGATCGGGCACTGTTCACTGCACTACACGTCAGACTATTGAGATTCCCCATGTCAATCCAAAATCGCTTAAAAAAATTGAGAAATCTCTGGAGAAAAACGGCACACCAGTTGGTTCAGAAAGAGATGAGATTGTCAATATCATGGCATGTCCCGGTATTGAACGCTGCAAATTTGCCAATATCGATACAATAGGTCTCGCAAAAAAGATCGATAAAAAATTATTCGGAAAGGAAATGCCTGTTAAAATACGTATAGCCATATCGGGATGCCCGAACGCCTGTACAAGTCCAATGTTAAATGAGATTGGAGTAATGGGACGAATCCGGCCTTTGAGAACTGCAGGTCTCTGTACCGGTTGCGGTACCTGTGTGGAATATTGCAAGGAAAATGCCATTATCGTAAAAAACGGGATTTCAATTCTCGATCCTGCCAAATGTGTCCAGTGCGGTGTTTGCATCCAGTCTTGTCCTTTCGATCTCCTGAAAGCAGAACACCGCCATTACCTTATTCTTGTGGGGGGAAGACGTGGACGACACCCCCGTATAGGGAGGGAACTGCTCACCCTGGAAAGCGAGGACCACGTCATCTATGTTATTGAAAAAATTGTAAACTGGGTTTATCGCCGTGCTTGGAGCGGCAGGTTGCTTTCTGAACAGCTTGAAGATCTCCAGTTTGATAAATTCCGTCAGGAAATTTTACAGGAGATCTCCGAAATAACTGGCAAGGCCTGATTTTGTGGGTCTGAAGAAATGCCCAGGTACAATCTTCACGCTCGCGGTGGTTTTACACCCCCCGCTCTGGCTCCCTATATTGCAACAGCTCCCGAACAAGTACTACATCATCATCGCTCAGAGATGAGGCGGTATGGAGGGACAGGCACGGTCCGCTCCCTCATGGACCTGACCTTTGTTTTTTGTTCAGAGGAAAAGGAATTCTCCAGAACCGATTTTTTAACATTTTATAAAAATTTGAGATCCCTACCGTCCGGTCTGGACTCCCTTCCTAAAAAAAAGAACTAAACAAGAGGTTTGAGAGTTCATCAAACCAATTCATTTATTAATAGAGACCCCCGTATCCCTGATTTCCGTCATCATCGCAGTCTAACGAAGACCCGTCGCGTATGAGTGTATTAAACATCATAGCAGCATTCATAAGTGAATCATCATCCGCGGCTCCTTTTTTGAGCTCTGACAGCACCTGTATCTGCGGGGAGAGAACAAGTCGTTTTCCCACCCAAATCCCTTTGCAATGCCTGCAGTAGGCACAATGACTATAAACGGAAATATCACCATCGGCACATTTCACGGTTACCCGGTTCTTTTTTTCATCCCGCTGAAATGACAATGTTTTCATAGTGAGAACGTATTCAAGCATCAGATATCATAGTGTCGATGCATTATTTTCATCGGAGAACCGGTTTTTTTGAATCGAAATAATTTATATAGATGGGTCTCATATATGTAATACTCGCATAAACTGACTGTAAGCGGACAGTCCCACAACTTTTGGAGGAACAAAATGGCATCTGAAAAGCCCCATATGAATCTGGCTGTTATCGGACACATTGACCACGGAAAGTCTACAACCGTCGGGAGAATGATGTTCGAGACCGGTGCAGTACCTGCACACATTATTGAAGGTTACAAGAAGGAGGCTGAGTCAAAGGGAAAGGCAACCTTTGAATTCGCCTGGGTTATGGACAACTTAAAAGAAGAGCGTGAACGTGGTATCACCATCGATATCGCCCACAAGCGATTTGATACCCCGAAATTTTATTTCACGGTTGTCGACTGCCCGGGACACAGAGACTTCGTCAAGAACATGATAACCGGTGCATCACAGGCTGATGCTGCAATTCTTGTCGTAGCAGCCCCTGATGGGGTTATGGAACAGACAAAGGAACATGTCTTCCTCGCCAGAACCCTTGGAATCACCCAGATCATTATTGCAATCAATAAGATGGATGCAGTAAAATTCGATGAGAAACGCTTCAATGAAGTCAAGAAAGACCTTTCAGATCTCATCAAAATGGTGGGTTACAAACCTGATGAGACCCTTTTCATACCAATCAGCGCACTGGGCGGTCAGAATATCAAGGTAATCAGCCCGGAAACACCCTGGTACAAAGGCCTTCCACTCATTACTGCGCTCGATACATTCAAGTCGCCTGATAAACCAACTGACAAGCCACTCCGTCTGCCAATCCAGGATGTGTACAGCATCAGCGGGATCGGCACGGTTCCGGTAGGGCGTGTGGAGACCGGGATTATGAAAAAGGGAATGAAAGTGTCATTCATGCCCGCCAACAAGGATGGAGAAATCAAGTCCATCGAGATGCACCATGAAGAAATCCCCCAGGCAGTCCCGGGCGATAACGTCGGTTTCAACGTACGGGGTATCGGAAAAGGAGATATCCGCCGTGGCGATGTCTGCGGACCCGCAGAAGCACCACCTACCGTTGCAGAAGAATTCACTGCACAGATAGTCGTGCTCCAGCACCCGAGCGCTCTGACTGTCGGGTACACTCCGGTCTTCCACTGCCACACTACGCAGACAGCATGTACATTCATGGAGCTCAAAAAGAAACTTGATCCTCGTTCGGGTCAGACCAAAGAGGAAAACCCCACATTCCTCAAGACAGGGGACGCTGCGATTGTAGTTGTCAAACCAACAAAACCGATGGTTATTGAGACGGTCAAGGAGCTCCCGCAACTTGGCAGGTTTGCTGTCCGGGATATGGGTACAACGATTGCCGCCGGTATGTGTATCGCCATTCAGGCAAAACAAATGAGATAATTTTTTTGGAGGAAATAACATGCAAAAAGCCAGAATTCGCCTGACAGGGACTGATTTTAATAAAGTTGAGATGGTCTGTGATAAAATCCGCGAGATTGCAGAACGCACAGGCGTAAATCTGGCCGGTCCGATTCCGCTCCCAACCAAACGGTTGGTTGTACCTATCCGCAAGAGCCCTGATGGGGAGGGAACTGCCTCCTGGGACCGCTGGCAGATGCGCATTCACAAGCGCCTCATCGATATCGATGCTGATGAACGGGCACTCCGTCAGCTTATGCGCATTCAGGTGCCAAAAGATATCGGTATTGAAATTGTATTAGAGAGTTAAAGGTGCGGCGTGCAGCAGGCCGCTGAATTATCTCAGAAAATCAAACATTTTTTTACTTTTGAAAGACTTTTTCTTTTAATTTTCCTTCTTGCGGTTTTTATCCGGTTCTGGCACCTTGATCTCAAGTTGCTTCACCATGATGAGGCTATTCATGCATGGTTTTCCTACGAGCTGCTGACAAAGGGCACATGGATATATGATCCCAGTTATCATGGACCATTTCTGTACTACGTAACCGCCGGTATGTTCTCCCTTTTTGGAGATTCAGACCTCGTCGCCCGGTTACTTCCTTCGCTCTTTGGAGTCCTGCTCATACCACTTGTATATTGTATCTATCGCATCGGATATATTGATAAGAAACAGACCCTTTTAGCTGTTCTTCTTCTTGCGATTTCTCCCGATATGGTATACTTTTCCCGCTTCCTGCGCCATGATATCTTTATGCTCTTTTTCTCGTTCCTCCTCCTTGTCGCAATTCTGTATTATTTCGAATATGGACAGACCAGATATGCGATCATCGCAGCGATAGCTATGGCTGGCGGGCTTTCGTGCAAAGAGGAGATGCCGGTCATCCTTCTGATCTTTGCATCATTCTTCACCTATGCGGTATGGAGGGGAAAATTCAAACTTCCTCACGACTGGAAATATGATTGTATTTTCGGAGCATTCATCATCCTCGCGATTATGAGTGTTCTGTACTCCGCATTTGGTTTCCATCTCGAAACGCTTGTCGGCCAGAATTTCGCCCTTAACACAACCGGCTGGTATAAAGCTGTTGAGCACTGGACAGCAATGCATAACCAACAACGTTTGGGAGGACCATGGTTCTATTATATCCCGCTTTATTTTTTGTACGAATTGCCGATCTTTATCCTTGCAATGATTGGGACTGTGCAGTTCGTGTTTAAAGACGTTAACAGATCCCTGCTCACCAGACGTTTCATTAACTGGTTTACGTATCGTGGTTCCGTGCTCCCTGCAGCTGAACTTGCCGCAATAACTCTGCAGCAGATTAGAACACCAAAATCGCCGTATTCCAAATCTGATGAATTCTTCCGGTTTTGTATATACTGGATGATCCTGATAATGGCATTTTATGCAGTTGTCGGTGAGAAAGTGCCATGGTTAATCATTCCCCAGCTGCTCCCGATGTGTTTTGTCGCTGTGTACAGGCTGAACTGGCAAAAGATGGTTTTTGCTATTGTTGGATGTCTGTTCCTCATTCTCATAACATGGCACGTGGCATTCATTCCGGCAGATATCAATGAACCCATCGTCCAGGTACAGAATTCCGAAGATCTGCGGGATGTCATGCGGCTCATTGATGCTTCCGATAACGTTGTCGTTGCATCACAAAATTACTGGCCCCTTCCATGGTATTACCGTGGGGATCGGTGGAAAAAAATTAAATTTTTTGGTGATACCACAGATGAACAGACACTTACCCAGGATAGCCCCGGGGTAATCATACTCCACGATGCTGCTAGTTTTCCATCCATTCAGGGGTATGATAAAAATACGTACAAATTGGGTTACTGGTTCTCCTTCTATGATAACGAAAACCGGTTGATCGATTATTATTTCCACCGGGATGGTAAAATGGGAAGCATTAACATCGATGTTTTTACCCGATATCAGGGTTCATGAACATTTTTTTTGTTTCCCTTTTTTTAGGGTAACGTAATATATCAGCCCCTGTTTTTTCATAATAATCTTCAGTAAATAATTCACCAATCAACAGGCATCACGCTCAGGGGGGATTCGGAAAAGCCTCCTCCCCCGCTGCTGTGGCGACTCCCGCAATGCGATAGACCTGTATACCGGAAAGGTCTTACGAAAAAGTGATGCCTGATAACCATCATCACTTTTTACATTCCGGTTTTACTTACGAAATTTTTTTAGGGTATAGTGCCATTTTAACCACAAACTCGTAAAGGAAATGACGAAAAAAATGTAATCAGCATGGTGTCCCAAAATTCAGATCGAAAAAGTGTTCCAGTTCAGGGATAAAAAACGCAGATGCTCCAGGGGCTTCGCCCCGCCACTATGGCGCCCCGGTTGCGATGGTGTTGTATATCCAGGAATCAGGTATACCGGTACTACAGATGAATCGCATGTGCCCCCGCCCCCAAAGGGGGCAGGGTTGGCGCAAGGGGGGCGGGGAGGCGTTCAATAAAACAAGAGATTCGTCGCTAGAATATGACTATACCCTTTTTTTATTAACGTCATTGTGAGAATAAAAAAATCGGGGGATGAATTGGTAATTTACCCTTGAACAGGTGTTGAATCAAAAAATTGAAAGAACAGGGGATTGCAATGGAATTACCCCAGTTCATCCCATCGGGATCGTCTGCGGTAGATAATAACCCCGACTACAACCAGAATAACTGCAACTACACCTAAAATAATAATCAGAGTGCTATTAATTTTAGGAATGGGTAAGCTCCATCCCGAGGATAGTTCTTTTTGGCGTGCGAGTGCTTCTGTATAGGATTCATTTGCTTTCAAAAAAGCATCCTGTGCCTTTTGACGAGCCTGTGCATAACTACCTGAGGCGATATCGTCATTTGCAGTTGAGACGTAGCTCACGGCAACTTCACGTTTGGTAATAATGGTAGGGAGTTGCTGGTCATTTGCCGTGCTTGAGTTACCTTTGAACCAGGTAATTATGGCATCGACATTGTTGATAGGAATCTGCGCTGCTGCAACTTCGTATTCTGCCCATGCCTTGTCAAGTGCAGTTTCCCCATCCTTAATTGCAGCTGTTGCTGCGGTGAGATCCGCCTGTGCTCCTGCATACTCATTTGATGGGCGGGAACGGGCAGAGTCAATATACTGCTGTGCTTCATTATATTTTGCCTCAGCTGCAGCAGTGTCTATACCCAATGCTGCCTTTTCATCGATGTGCGTCCGGTAAACCTGGAGTTCTGCGTCGGCGGAAGCAATTGTTGAGGCTACTTCCCCGGTGTTGATAACAAGTGCTGTTTTTTCAACTTGTGAACTCGTGACAGGTTTGCCATTTGCATCATATTCCGTAACCCTGACAATAGTTTTATTGGTAGTCTGGGTCACCGTGGGAGCAACACCTTCCAGGGTAGTCCGGACAGACACATCATCAGCTGGTTTGTAACTCAGCTCAAAACCACTGATCGCAAGGGTGCGGCCACCCTCCACAGGTCGTAAATTTTCAACACCATTTACAATGATCGTGTACGTCCACTTGGGGCTATCGAGATCGGTGAAAAGCCGTATCTCGCCGCCAGAAGGAAATGACCCCGCATCAATCTTGAATTGAACCGTTACAGGAGTACCGGGTGTCAATGACCCGGAAGGATCAACCGTTACAGATTCTACAGTCATCGAAGCAGATACTGCCTGGATGCACACAATGAGAAATAGTATAAAAACAGTCCATTTCATTAATCCCTTCATGGTAAACCTCACTCAAATAAAGGATCTATGCCTTCTTCAAACATAGTTGATTTTTTCTCCTTGGATTTAATAACATCTTCCTTGGTCTCTTTGGCAATATCGAGAAGCTCTTTGATTCTCGGTGCATTTCCAACGGTTGCCAGCATTACGACAGCCGCAACATACTCACTGTTAACCGGGTAATCCCCACCCCGCACCTCAACCCCAGCTATGTTCTCTTCAACCCAGCTCTTCGCTTTCTCAACACCCTTCCGATCCATTTCATCGGGTGGACCGGCAAGCAGAACCAGGGCTCGCTCTGCCGTAGAGTAGTCGCAGGGCAGGGTGAGCCGTCCGAGCATCGCCCTTCGAACAAGAGCAACAATTTTTGCTGCCTTATCCTCCCCGAGCAGGACTTCTTCGTTTGCTTCCCGCTTCCCCCCGATCTTGTCTTTCAGATTTCGGATAATACCTCGTTGCTTTTTTGTATGCTTGCTCATCACCTCACTGATTGCATATCCTACCGAAGTGATTCCCCCGCCCCTGAGCGTGTTGATAATTTCACTTGAGTCTACAACCATCTCACCAACGCCCATCTTACTTACTTCTCCCGCCCGGAAAAGCACTCCGAACCTTCTTACCACTTCATTATTCAGGCGCTGGAATGCACTTTTTACACTCTCGCCTTCATTTTTCCAGGCACTGTTGTCAAAAATAAACGTGTTATCGCACTCATTTACCAGTGTTGTCAGGCTACGGGCCGCATTATAGGAATACAGTCGTCCTTCTTCAGGCGCAGGAATAATTCCCAGTGCATAGACCGGTTCACGGTATATGCGTTTAAGATGTCGGGCTAGTACCGGCGATCCTCCGGATCCGGTACCACCACCAAGTCCTGCTACAATGACAAACGCGTCAACATCATGTGTACCCCTTATATCGATGGCACTTATAATGCTGTCAATTTCATCAGCTGTTACGCGGGCTCCGGTTACATTGTCGGTACCTACGCCGTGACCTTTGAGCATGGTTTGCCCGATAAGAATCCGGTCTTTCATATCGACATTTTTCAAACCCATCAGGTCGGTTCGCGCGGTATTGACGGCAATCCCCCTGAAACTGTTCGTTCCGAGCTTCTTATCCTGCTCGATAAACATATCGACAATTTTACCGCCCGCTTGACCAAAACCAATGAAAAATACGCGCATTGTATTGACACCCTCCAATGGGCTGAGATATAATTACTTTCTTTTAATTCTCTTAAGTCCTTTTGCTGGTATACCCGTTTATTTCTACAGTTCAAAAACTTTCTTATAATTTCTCCGAGGGAATTATACCGAATTGCAGTATTATACGGAGCCTTTTTCATTTCGCCCTGAAAAATACTATAGAATACTCATCATGAAGATCGCCGTAATCGGGGGAGGGTTGACCGGGCTTGTTGCTGCTTACAGACTTGTGCAGGATCACGAGGTCGACCTTTTTGAAAAAATGCCCTTTCTCGGGGGATGTCTGTCATCCTATACCATTAACAATTACTCGATAGAACGGTATTATCACCATTGTTTCTCCGGGGACTTCAGTCTTTTTGCACTGATAACAGAAATGGGTCTGATTGACAAACTTGAATGGAAAACGGGTACAACCGGTTATTATGCAGGCAATAGGATCTATCGGTTGAACACCCCCCTTGAAATTCTCCTCTACCCGGAACTTTCACTTATGGATAAGGTAAAACTTGCCAGACTTATGTTCAAAGCAAAAAAAACCGATCTTAAGACCCTTGATGATATCCCCGCCGAACAGTATATTAAAAAAAATCTTGGGGAAAACATCTATTCATCGTTTTTTGAACCGCTCCTGAAGAGTAAATTCGGGGAACGGAGAAAAGAAATATCGGCGGCCTGGTTATTCGGCCGTATTGCTATTCGCTCAAATCGTGGCGTTTCAGGGGAACATCTTGGATACCTGAATGGGGGGTTTTATCAACTTATTGATGCTCTCGAAAAAACAATTACGCTCAATGGGGGGGTTATCCTAAAACAGACTCCCGTCTCTTCTGTTTCCCGCAAGAACGGCTCATGGGAGGCAAATGGTAACCGTTACGATACAATTATTTCTACAATACCACCCCAGGAACTCGAGAGAATGGGTGGTCCGGCACTACCGCATGTCCCCTACCAGGGTGCTGCATGCATGACACTCGCCCTTGAACGTCAGGTGACTGAGGGTATTTACTGGCTTAACATGAAAGATGCAGCTCCGTATGGTGCAGTAGTAGCCCACACAAATTTTATTCCGATTGAAAGATACGGTGAACATATCGTTTACCTGGCATCCTACTTTACCGGCACAATTGCACCACGCCTCGACTCCAGGATGATTGAGGATTTTTGCACCAGGTTCTCTGTCACCAAAGATGAGATCCACTGGCACAAAATGGCAATTGATCCCTGCGCAGGTCCTGTGTACACAACAGGATATCGCAGTCTTATCCCTGCATTTGAACACCAGGGATTATTTATGGCAGGAATGTTTTCCCCTGCAAATTACCCGGAAAGAAGCATGGAGGGATCTGTTCGGGCCGGATCCGAGGTAGCGGCATGTATCAGGACCTGGAGTACCCATGGCCGGACCTGATGTAACGGTAGTCATTCCTGTTTTTAACGACCTCCACGCACTCGAGATTGCTGTTCCCCGATCTATTGAAATTCTGTCCCGGATTACGAGCGGGTTTGAACTGATCATCGCAGAAGATGGTAGCACCGATGGATGCGCCGACTTTGTTCGCCAGTACGAACTACGAGATCCCCGCATTCATCTTCTCCATAGCGATGAACGACTTGGTCGGGGTAAAGCGCTCAATCGGGCGATTTATGAATCCAAAGCGAATATCGTCTGTTACTATGATGTTGATCTTGCAACCGATTTGCATCATCTTCCCGAGCTCATAGGGTCCATCCGCGAGGGAGCAGATATTGCAACCGGATCGCGGCTGATGCCGGGAAGTGACACTTTGCGTACCGGCGGTCGCGAGGTAGCGAGTCGTACCTATAATTTTCTGGTGAGGTTTTTTCTGGGGAGCAGGATCTACGATCACCAGTGTGGTTTTAAAGCATTCAATAAAGAGCATATCCTTCCAATACTCCCTGCCATACGCTCCAGTCACTGGTTCTGGGATACCGAGATTCTCGTCCGCACCCAGCGCAATGGAGCACGCATCAGTGAGTTTCCGGTACGCTGGCGGGCGGGTAAAGGGACAACAGTAAAAATAAAAGATATTTTTGAGATGGGCTCATCGATCCTGAGGTTGTGGTGGCAGATTCATGTATCGAAAAATTAGCGCAATCGTTATTCCGACCGTTATAGCGATTGGGATTGTCGCCTTTATGCTCTACCGGGTCTGGGATGATCTCTTCATTGCCCTCCAGAATAGTATACCTGCATATCTCGTCATTGGCACGATCATCTGCCTTTGTGCCTGGTGGTTGCGCGGCTGGCGTTATCACATTATTCTCAGGAACCTCAATTACCAGGTCAGCACTACGGCCTCCACTGCCTGTATCTTTGTCAGCCAGACGGTCAACCTGATAGTGCCCGCCCGTCTGGGTGATTTTGTACGGGTTCTCATCCTGAAGCATGAATATAATGTTACCTATTCTGAAGGGGTTTCTTCGCTGGTTGTCGAGCGGGTTTTTGATATATTCACCGTAGCACTCCTTGGTGCAGTAGCACTCTTCTTCGTTGTCAATGTACCTGGATGGTTCTATACCATCATTGTACTCCCACTCGCAGCAGGTGTGATTTTTTTTGTCCTGTTACTGTTTATGGGTAAATTTTCATCAGAAAACCGGTATATTGCAATAATTCTGACGATCCTGCATGAGATAAAACGGGCTTCGCTTTCACTGAAAGCCATTCTCGTACTTGGGTTTTCCTCGATCGTAATCTGGCTCCTGGACATCCTTGTCTGCGTTGCCGTTATATTGATGTTTCAGCAGCAGATTCCGTTTGCCATAGTTGTTCTTGCCATTGTAATAGGAAACCTTGTGAAGGCTGTTCCGCTCACACCAGGGGGTGTAGGAACGTATGAGATTTCTCTGGCAATAACCTTCGGACTTGCAGGGGTTGATCCAGCTGTTGCAACGCTCATTGCCGTAATCGACCACCTGATTAAAAACCTTGTAACTCTTGCAGGGGGGATTGTCTCGATTTATTACTTCGGGGACTGGGTCATCCCCAGCATCAGGACAGTCCTTGATTCTAAATTGGACGGGGGGAAATCATCCTGACCGTGGAGCACCAGGTTCTCTCCGTAATAAGCTGGCTTTCTGTCCTTACTCTGCTGCAGCTGGCTTTCTACCCGTCGCTGAAAAAAACATTTAAGAGCTTTGCATTTCCGGTCTCATTCTCCGCATCCCTCCTTGCATTCACCTTTCTTTCATGGTATTGCGGACTTCTCCGCGTACCAGTACAGATTGCCCTTCTTCCATTTCTGGCACTTTTTTGTTACCATCTCTGGTACCGCCACTATTCTCTTGAAGAGCTCAGGACAGAATGGCGCTGGGAGATAGTATTTCTCATCTGTTTTTTCCTCATGCTTGACGTACGGTTTGTCAATCCCACCATATCATATGCAGAAAAATTCATGGACCATGCATTTCTTGCATCAGTCATGCGAAATCCGGTGGTGCCGCCACTTGATCCCTGGTTTGCCGGCGGATCACTGAATGTCTATTATTATCTTGGATACTGGATGTTCGGGTGTCTTGGGATTGTCACCGGAGTACCATCGAATATCGCGTTCAACCTTGCCTTACCTACTATCTTCAGTTTTGCGGCGATTAACCTGTATGCGACAGGTAACCTGATGCTGAAAAAATTCCGGTGGTTGCCTCTTATTATTCTCTTTATCCCGAATCCGTCATTTTTTTACCAGATTGCCCAAGGAAAAGCCCTGCATACGGTTTTCTGGGATAGTACCCGGACAATCACCAATACCATCAACGAATATCCCCTTTTCTCTTTTATCTGGGGGGATGTCCATGCCCATGTGGTCTCACTGTTCAACCAGGTATTTCTGATTTTTTTATTGCTCTATGCTTTTAAAAGGTGGGAATCCCTTGAAAACCCGGCAAAATGGCTTGTCAGTATTTTTTGCGCACTGAGTCTTGGCTCCATGCCGTTATTTAACACATGGGACGTTTTGATTTACGCTCCCATCACGCTCCTGTTCGGGATCCTGATCATCCGGAGGGTGTGGAAAAAAACAAACAGTTTTTCATCCTGCTGGCATCTGGCAACGATACCCCCGCTTGCCATTCTGTGTTATCTTCCGTTTTACCTCCAGTTAAAGACAACCACCGGTGGTATCTCAATCGTTCATATCCCCTCGAATCCTTTTGAGTTCCTGCTGGTAAACGGACTGTTCATTGCGATTTTTTTTGCGTTCCTCTGGCGCGATATGGTGAAACGACCGTACCTCCTTCTTGCGGTAATTCCCTTTGTTCTGACAGGGTACCTCGCAGCTGCAATTGCGATGATTCCCTTTGTCTATTTCCTCGCCCGGGAGCATCATGATCTTCCTGATATCCTCGCCAGTATCGGATTGCTCCTTTTGATCTTCTGTGAGTTGTTCTATCTCAAAGACAACATGGGAGATACCTACTTCCGGATGAATACCGTCTTCAAATGTTATCTTCCTGCATGGATCATTCTTGGTATTGCAGCAACAACAATGGTCGGGAAATGGCTTTCTGAAACCAGATGGATTCCGGTTATTTCTACCAGGAATACAGCGATTATAACCGTTGCCGTGGTTGGCATGCTCTTCGTTATCCCGTTTGTCACTCCGTTCACCATGAGTTCTGGATCAGGAACGCTTGATGGGCTTGCGTATCTCAAAGACACACATGCCGGTGATGCCGGGGGAGTAACCTATCTGCGGACACTGCAAGGTGACGACCGGATTGTAGAAGCTGAGGGGGGAGACTATGCGTACTATTCGCGGGTTTCATCATTCACCGGCATTCCGGCGATTATTGGTATGCCATTTCATGAGTACATGTGGCGGGGCGATGATACCGGCTGGTTCAGCACACGACTGGCTGACGTAAAATCAATCTATGAAGAACCTGAAAAGACAATTGAGATTATGAAAAAATATAATGCCACACTCCTCTACGTTGGTGACAGTGAACGTGAGCGCTATCAGGTAAATATATCAGCAAACGGTCTTGAGAAAATATATTCTGATAGTGGAACGGAAATATACCGGCTTACGTGATAATGAACATCCGATTACAGTAAAAAAAACTGAGGTTATTTTTACATGTACTGCCAGTTTTTCACAAACCTTTATTTCCGCTCCTGATAAAATGATATGGCTACATCATTGCTGACTGATGAGTAATGAAGGAGCATTCTACTCCTGAATGAGGTGAGTTATGGCAAAAGGTTACGTAAAAACGCAGGCTCCGGACGAGCTTCAGAACAAGGCGCTTGAAGCCCTTGAAGTTGCACGGGATACAGGCAAGATCAAGAAAGGATCCAATGAAGCAACAAAAGCCATTGAGCGCAGCATTGCTCTGCTCGTATTGATTGGTGCAGATGTGGAACCTGAAGAGATTGTGATGCACCTTGGACCGCTCTGTGATGAAAAGAAAGTCCCCTATATCTTCATCAACAAGCAGAACGACATAGGTGCTGCAAGCGGTCTTGACGTAGGCTCAGCTGCTGCTGCAATTGTAAAACCCGGCAAGGCAAAAGAAACGATTGAAGATCTTACCAAGCAGCTGACCGCGCTGAAGGCGTGAGGATTCTACTATGGCAGACGATGCAACGCCAGCCGAAGTGATTGAGGTTGTTGGCTCGACCGGCATGCACGGCGAAGCAATGCAGGTAAAGTGCCGTATCCTTGATGGAAACAACAAGGGACGCATCATTACCCGCAACACGGTTGGTCCAATACGTGAAGGAGATATTGTAATGCTCCTTGAGACCGAACGCGAAGCAAAGAAAATGTCGAGGCGGTGAAGGAACATGGTTGAACAACATCCCTGCAGCTTTTGTGGCATTCAGCTTGAACCAGGCACCGGCAAGATGTATGTCAGAAAAGACGGCACCATCTTTTACTTCTGCGGCTCTAAGTGCCAGAACAATTACAAGCTCGGCAGGGTCCCCCGGCGGGTCCAGTGGACTGCTGCAGGAAAGAAGGCTGCAAACAAGGAGTGAGATCGCAGATGGACCGCACCTTTGTTATGGTTAAGCCTGATGGGGTTCAGCGGGGTCTAGTGGGTGAGATCGTTTCACGCCTTGAAGCAAAAGGCCTGAAACTCGTGGCAGCGCGGTTTGAGATACTCCCTGAAATACGGGTAACAGAACAGTACTGTGAGCATCTTGCAAAACCATTTTTTCCCTCCCTGAAACACTATATTATGGGAGGACCCTGTTTTCTCATGGTCTGGGAAGGCAGGAACGTGGTCGCGATCGCCCGTAAGGTGATCGGTGCGACCAATCCCCAGGAAGCAGAACCCGGTACCATCCGGGGCGATTTTGGGATTGATATCGGCCGGAACGTCATTCATGGTTCCGACTCTCCAGAGAGTGCAGCCCGCGAGATTGCAATCCACTTTAAGCAAAATGAACTGGTTACGTACACGCGGATTGATGAATCCGTCATCTACGAATACTAAAAACTCTTCTTTTTATTTCTGGCTCTGCAAAAAAGTCCTTTATTATTCTGTGACCTGAAATTAGAGAACAGGCAAGGTGACCGGGGGATTTGTGCCAGCCCCTTAACGACCAGGCAGAAACGACAGTTGCGTAGTATCGGTTCAGCGGTAATTTTTCAGGCGTATAAAAACCTGCGGGTAAAAACCCCGTGTGGTTCATTCAATGAAAATCGGATTGTTCTGATAGTGCAGTAATTGCTGCTACACTATCAATCAGCTACTATGAATGCCGCCGCTCCT
>Ga0210091_1000003_pt1 | contig 35334 bp, 36 predicted proteins | sample WestPond_Cattail_5_FD_185581 | JGI IMG/M metagenome (GOLD analysis project Ga0210091, IMG submission 185581) | Wetland microbial communities from the San Francisco Bay, California, USA, that impact long-term carbon sequestration -... | ecosystem: Environmental > Aquatic > Marine > Wetlands ... | reverse complement strand
GACCACGAGCCCGTATGCATCGACCGGGAATTGAACCCGGGCTATAGGCTTGGAAGGCCTAAGTCATACCACTAGACCATCGATGCAATGATGCTTTACCATTTTAGCGAGCCGTAGTATTAATCATTCCCTTTTCCTGTTTTTAAAAAAGGAAAAAGCAGGCGCTTCAGAAACAGACATGAATCAATTCGTTTTACACTCTAACGAGGAAAATCGTAGTATATTCAAAGGACTTCCCTTCAGAGCCTCTCCGGGACAGGGTGGACAGGAGTTATTGAATGTTTGGTCACCGATCCATCACTGGGACGTCCAGCATGGGGTGGGTGTAATCATCGTATATGATGGAGAGGCACTGTTCCCCTCTGTCATCATAGCAGTGCTTAATATATCATATCAGAGTGTAAAGAATTCTTGAGAACCAAAAGAAGAATTGTTTTTCTGAAATCCTTGATTGGAATATTTGGGTTAGTAGTGTTCCGGTACCAGAGCTGCAATAATGGCAATCACCGGCCCGATAATAAGCCCTGCCCAGAATAGCAGTCCCAGAAGTCCGATGATTCCCAGCGAAAACCGATCCTTTCTCGATAGCGGGGATGATGAACGTGCAATTCGCAGCGCCAAGATACCGAGCAGGATTGGTATGAAAGCAAGAATGATCGTGACAAAAACACCAGAAAAAAAGCCTGTTACCATAAGGACTCGAACCATCTGGACAAGTACAATGGATGCGCCGCCTAAATAGCATAATCCGGCAATTGATGCAAGCCAGAATGAGAGTGGTTTTTTTATTTGGTTGGTTTGTTCTCTTTTAGCTATAATGATCAGACCAAGAATCATGATAGCAAGGAACGGTACAAAGATTACGATAATGGACTGCCCCTCCCAAATGTGTGTGTTTATGACACTGACAGGTACGAGGATCCATTCTGAAACACTGAACTCCTCAAGATAACCAACAGCAATACTGTACCGGGTTTCTTCAGCCGGACTGACAACCGCGACGTAGTAAGTCCCTGGCTGGGTGATATTTTTTGAATAGGATGCAACGTTAAAAATTGCAGCAGGAGTAAATGGTTCATACTCTGCAGTAACTGGTTTTTGACCTTTGATCACCTCCACACCATAACCTTGCGGTACATCAACGGGTTTTAAAATACCGTTCGTGGATACGGAATTTCCCGGGCTCATAATGACCATATCCGGTAGCGGCGCGTCAAATCCGGGCGTCATAAGAGAAAGTTTGAGCTGATCACCGGAATTCATGTTGAACTGGTAATAACCCACATCTCCGGCATCATGGAGGTGCCCGTAAATTACATACGATTTAGTGGGTTTTTCCACCGAAAATGCTGATGTCAGCCTATTATTGTCATCGGTACTCACAGGAACATGGGCATTAACCGGATTGACTATGAAAATGAGAATCGTGAAAAACACAGGAAGCAGCCATCTGTGAGTCATGAAGAGTGTATTACTTACTTCAGGATATAAAGCCTAAGTGCGGCCAGGCAGTTCCGGTATAACTGATTATAATGCCGAGTATCGTATAATTCTGCAGGAGTGATCATTTAAAAATGGTTTACCTATAACGGACTTGGCCAGAGGATACACTTCTAGAGAAATTTATCGTGATTGGGAATTATCGGTGTATCCTTTTTCCAAATATGAATATCCCTGGCACGATCGAAGTAAAATTTAGCCTCTTCAGGTTTTCCCATCTCTTTATAACAAATGCCAATATGATTCCATACATTCGAGTTATTAGGTATCTGGTTTGCCACCATTTTGAATGTCTGGATTGCGGAATCGAGATATTTGTTGCTCATGTAGAGCACTCCTATCATTTCGAGTGTTTCACCAAGATTGAAGAGAAGTTCCGGGTTCTCCGGGGCAAGTTCAACTGCCCGAAGCAACGATTTGAGGGCACTTTTATTATCCCCCATTTCCCGGAAACAGAGGCCACGGTCATTCCAGACATACGGAAGTTTATCATCAATCTCCAGGGCATTATTGAATGCAACAATCGCCTCCGGGAATTTCTTTTCTTTCAGGTACAGCATAACTCCTTCCTTGTAAAAGGAAGAAGTTTTGCCCGATGATGTGCCGAGAAGCTTATTGACCAGACCTGTGGGTTTTGACGTTTGCCGGGTCGCGGCTTCCGTTATATTGGCAACTGCATCCTGTGTCTCATCATGAATCACGATATCCTTGAATGTCGCGGTGATGTCGCGCACCGTTTCGACAGCCGCGATAAAGTTTCCCTGCCCATCATATACCGGCATCGCTTTCATCCAGAGTGTCCACTCACTTCCATCCCGTTTTAATCCTTTGGTAACCGCGATAATCGGGCCTTTTGCAACCCTGCTGACTATCATATATTTGTGTCGCTTTATCTCATCATCCGGTTCGAAGATGAGATTTGCCAACATTTTTCTTCGGGTTCCAAAAAAAGGCTCTGCATAGAGATAATCATTTTTTTCAATCAATGCGCTCGCCGGTGTATCTGTCAGTTGTTCCATCGAGGTGTTCCATGCAACAACACTGCCTTCGCGATCTATGGCGAAGCTGGGATCGGATGAAAAATTTATCATATCTGAAATAACCTGTTTGGTTGTACCCAGGTTTTTTCCGATATACGTCCTTTCCACGGCAGTTTTGACCAATGTAATCAGTTCACGGAACTGCGTCTGTGGATCTTCACCTTTTTTTATGTAAAAATTTGCACCATTATTCATAGCTTCAATTGCTGTACGTTCATTCCCGGCTCCCGTAAAAATGATCACCGGCGTTGTATTGCCTTCTGAGCGGAGAATTTTTAAAAATTCAATTCCATCGATCTCCGGCATGGAATAATCAACTATGATGGCATCAAAGGTTTTTTCAGGAAGGATCTTAAGTGCCTCTGTTGCGGATTGTGCTGTGTGAACACTCATTTCACGGGACCGTTCAGAGAACAGTTTGAGCACTTCGAGCAGCGCAGGTTCATCATCGATAAGCAGGACAGACAGCAAGGTCAGAGCACCCTTTATTATTAGTTCAATGAGTCCCGGCAGATATAAATATAGGGCTTTTATGACGGCTAATCATTATCCTTCCGTGATATAAGAAGGTCATCTGGAATTAATCCTGATTTGAAACATCTGCAAACCGATGCATGGATACAAGATTGAATGAGGTGTGTAACTATCGATAAAAACTCTGGTAATTATGAGGTTCAGGATACCTGTTCTGAATAAAAAAAGAGTTTAAGTGGTATTATTAGTACCCATGCATTTCAGCTTCGATTTTCTCAAGGTTTGCAATCCTCTTTTCAAGGGGTGGATGCGTGGAAAGAAGTTCCATGAAAGACCTCCCTGATAGTGCCGGGATGATGAAGAATGCATTTGCCGCTTCCACCTTTGCTTTAGCTTCCGGGGGGACTGCATCCATACGTCCGCTGATCCTGCTTAAAGCGGACATGAGTGCTTTGGGGTTTTTCGTGATAAGGGCACTTCCGCGATCAGCTGCAAACTCACGATATCTCGAGAGTGCAAGGATGAGTAACGTACTGACCGCGTATATGACAATTGAGACAATCCAGATGATGATCGTTCCACCACCTTCCCGGTTGCGTCCCCCTAATACCGCAGAAAAGAAAAAACTCTGCATGATCATCGAAGCAATCATCGCAATAAAACTGGCCATTGTCATGGTCAGGATATCCCGGTTTTTCACATGGGAAAGCTCGTGGGCGAGAACGGCCTCAAGCTCCTCCTTATTCAGAAGCCGCATGATCGAGTCTGTGCATGCGACAACGGCGTGCTTGGGACTCCTTCCCGTTGCAAACGCATTGGGAACCGGGCTCTGCATGATTGCAATCTTTGGGAGAGGAAGGTCAGCTTCCTTGCAGAGCTTCCCGACAGTCTGATGAAGTTCAGGATATTCATCTTTTTCGAGAATCCGTGCTCCAGTTGACCAGAGTACCAGCTTATCTGAGAAAAAGTACTGGACCAATCCCATTCCCACGGCTAATAACACTATCCACTGGTAACCTGCTCCGAACGCATAAAGTATGGTCATGAACACAAGGTAGAGGATGAATAACAAGAACATTGTCAGCCAGACTCTACTGGTAAGGCCCCAGTCACGTTTCCATTCCATAAGTGGTACATGTTCGTTTGGGCGCTCTTAAAACATTCGACAATTACATATAAACGGCGCGAATTTTGAGCCTATTCATGGATTCATCAGACACTTACTTCCAGAAGGGGGTAGGTATAGGTATTTTCCGCAGGATCAATACAGAAACTATTTTCTTGCTGACATCTGACTGGTACGCATGGCCGAAGTCGATCCCGAAGCGCTGGCTGATGTGGCATACGGTATCTTCGAGCACACCCTGAACCGGGGGCTCCAGACCCAGAACAAATACCTTTACGCACTGGTCGAAGGCGGTGTTGACTTCAAACCGGAACTTTCCATAATTTTTGAGAAGTTTACTCATGAATATCCTCAGCTTGCAGAGGCAATAATGAAACGATTTTCCGATATTGACACAATCTATACGATGCTCTGCAACGGCGAGGGGGTAATCCCGACAAAGACCACGCAGATGTACTGGATTGTGCAGGACGCTCCGGGAAGTGCTCCTGAAGCAATCGAGGATGAAAATGCGGGGAAATGGCTGATTTTCCAGGAGCCGGGCCTCGCGGATGAAGCATGGATAAAGATCCGGAACGCAACAGTGGCACTCGAGCTTGGTATATCTGCAAAAGTGAGCACGTCAAAACCAAATCCGGAATCACGCGACAACCGAAAAGTCATCTATGTATATACAAAAAACTGGGCAGATGAGACAGATGTGATGCGGGTGCGTGAAGTACTCCGCACGCTGGGTTTTATTGAACGAATAGGGTACAAACGGAATATCGAAACGTTCGCCGGGGAATATGCAAAGAAAGGCAAGCGGGTGACTTACTACTCGGCATGATTACAAAGTAAGATTTTTAAAAAAACTTGAAAAATATTGAAGATAATAATTACGCCTTTCTTTCCTTGTTCTTAGGGCGCAGGTTCTGATAACCGCACTTGCGGCAGCTGGTTGCGCGTATCGCATTGCGGGCGTTGCAATGCATACAAATTTTCACATTGAGTAACCGGGCTTCGGCTTCGGGGAATTTTGCCATAGAAATACACTCCTGTCTGCCCTTATAACAAAGCTGTAAGACTTATTAACCATTTGTGTTACTTTTCAGTGGCTGTATTCTTGAATGAACCAGTCCCGGAATGCAGTAAGCGCCAGCGCACGGTGTGAGATTCTGCTTTTCTCTTCAAACGGGAGTTCTGCAAGTGTCCTACCCTCCACCTCAAAGATCGGGTCATACCCAAACCCACCGCTTCCTCGGGGTGCTGTAATAATCCGCCCGTGGAGGATTCCCGGAAAGTGATGGACACCATGTTCATCTGCGAATGCAATAACTGTCGTGAAGTGTGCGTTGCGATCTTTCACGTCCTGCATAATTTTGAGAATACCCTCGTTACCTATCGAGTGAAGCACGTACGCGGCATACGGGCCGGGAAATCCATTCAATGCATCGATGGAAAAGCTGGTGTCATCGACAATGAGTGGAGTGAGGAGATGATCGAATGCGTATTGCGCTTTCTGTATGGAGATCTCAGCTATATCCTCAGAGCGGAGTTCAGGAATATCCAGCGGCACGTGGCACACTTCAAGTGAACTGCCGAAAAATTCCGCTACCTCCCTTGCCTTATCGGGGTTGCTCGTAACCATCGTGAGTATTATAAATATCTCCCCCTGAGTTCGATCTCATGCTCACGGGTTATAACTTCTGCAGCCTCTGCAAACGTCTCTGCATATCCTGCTGCAAACGCGTTTTTTAGAACATCAGCACAAGCTGGTGATGTGCTCTCAAGGGTCTGGAAAAGGACATGAACATCTACACCCCGCTGTTCGATCTCGGAATTTACCTGTGCAAGCCCAAAGTCGATCAATACGCACGTACCATCATTCTCACGCAGCATTATGTTACTTGTCGTGAGATCACCGTGTATAATACCTGAAATATGCAGCTTTCCGATCATTCGCCCTGCTTTATATACTGCTGATTCAGTGAGATTCTGTGTCAGTAATGTCCCCTTCACCTGCTCCATCACAATTGTATCAGCAGTGATGTCGCTCATGACTGGTGTGAGAACACCGCCTTTGCGTGCAGCAGCGATCAATCGCGCTTCTGCCCGGGTTCGCTCTGTAATGAGTCGGTTGTCAAGTGCGGGAGCGCGGTACAGTTTCGAAACCCTGCGCTTCTCAGCTTTGCCATTCCGGAACGTGACGATGGCTTCCGCACCTCTTTTCCAGCTTACATGATCATGAAAAACAGGGGGTCTTTCATGAATAATCTCGTGTTGCCAGGTCACCTCTACATCATCTGAGCGAAATGAGGGGTTGATCTGTGAAGATTCGATGGCGAGTGACGACCCGCTCTCAAGCATCAGTTTTCCTGTGTAAGCGATCATCGCGCCATTATCTCCGAGGTATTTCTGTTCCGGGACGTAGAATTGAGCCCCTCGATCCTCACACATCATCCGGAGCATTTCCTGCAACCGACGGTTTGCTCCAACACCTCCAACAAGGAGCACCTCTTCTTTTCCGGCAAGTGACATAGCCCGTTCGGTCACTTCAACGCACATTGCGAAAGCAGTTTCCTGCAGGCTGCAGCACACGTCAGGTAATGTCGCTCTACAATCTTTCGCTGCTGAAACAAGGCCGGAAAAAGCGAGATCCATTCCCTTTACCGTATATGGCAGATCGATGTACTGGCCAAGTTTTGCCTGAGCCTCAATGATTGGACCTCCAGGATGAGGCAGATCTTTGGACCTTGCAAACTTGTCGAGCGCATTTCCGATGCCGATATCGAGGGTCTCACCAAATATCCGGTATCTGCCGTTCAGGTACCCGATCACCTGGGTGTTCGCTCCGCTTGCATAGAGGATGATGGGGTCACGGCAACCGGTCGCAAAACGCCCTATCTCTATATGAGCGATGCAATGGTTAACCCCAACAAGCGGGACGCCAAGTGCCAGCGCAAGCGACCGGGCTGCCGTTGCAACCGTCCGCAGGCAGGGCCCAAGCCCCGGACCCTGTGAGAATGCTATACCCGTAATTTTATCAGGATCCTTGAGGACCAAAGAGATGAGTTCCTTCATTACTGATGCATGGTGCTGCGCCGCTTCACGCGGGTGGATCCCACCCAGAGCCGGGCTATAGGGTCGGGAAACAAGTGAAATGAGATCCTGATCAAAAAGAGCGGCACTGAGGTTCCATGCAGTTCCCTCAATTCCAAGTATCTGCCCAAAAACAGGCATTGGATCTTATTTTCTGAATTCAGTATATCCGCACTTGCCGCATGTGGTCCGGTCCTTGTGGTCCGCCATCATGATGCCAGGTCCGCAACGTGGGCAGTATTTCTTGGTTGTAGTGACTCTAGCGCCCTCAACCTTGAAGTACGCGCCTCTCTTTTGTCCTTTAGCTACGGCTGCCTTCTTTGCTGCTGCCATTGTTACGCAGCCCCTTCTTCCTTGGGTTTGGGCATTCCGCGCGCTGCAAGATACGGACGCTCGGTCTTGTTCCTGCCCTCTTCACTGTCATAAATACGTGCTGAACCGGTTATTTCTGTCTTACCGAAGCTGCTGTTGAGGGTGTCAAGGGTTATCTGATTCTCTTTTACATTGAGCAGGGCGCATAGTTTGCCGATAATCTGCATACGGGAGGGGGTCGCACCATCGTATTTGAGGTCAAACTGAACCTCTCTTCTGGATAAAAGCTCATTTCTTTTATCGCCGGTGATCTCAAAATCCATCGATATCCTGTAATTATTGGAAACCGGGTTATTTATAATGTGAGCCTCACATCGATTCCTGACACTGATCGTAAAAACAAAAAAAAGTAAACACGTTATTTCATGGATACAAAGGGAAATTCAAACGTCAGAGTGGATAAAATGCGTCAGAAAATGGTGTGCGGTTTCTTTTGCCTTTTTGTTTACTCTGCGGAGTACGACTCCCTGATGTGGCTGTCCATACAAAACGATTGCGCCGTCTGGAGCGGCGATCACAAGCGGGATCACCGCGAGATCTTCTTCACCATCCACAATAACCGTAGCTGGTGGATGCATAATTGCGTGATTGAGCGCGCGAATCAGTTCTTCGGTTAATGTACCGGCAGGATTTTTCACCCTGATACATTCTCCCTGAAATACCGGCATCCTTTTGCATGGTAAGCGCATGGTATATCCGTCAACGACGGCAATTGCAGGTGTAATCCCTCTCTTCTGGAGGTTGTGAGTTACTACATCACCGACTGCATATACAGTACTGTCTGCAATTATGGGAATAATCTCATCAATATCACGGTGCAGCTTCCCGAAAGGTTCCTGGAAAAGCTTCCGGTACTCTTCAGGAAGTGTGAGCATCAGCGGACCTTCAGCGCATAGCGACCCGGAAGTTTGATGTTCATCCGCTTTGCAACATCGGAATTTTCCGGATCAATGATGACGAGGTAACCGGACCAGTCTTCACTCAGATTTGTTGTGCCGCAGATTACGCAGTTCTCGCCATCTACTACACGATGACAGTCGCGGCAGACCTTTCCCTGCTTTTTCTTATTCGCCGGAGGCATGCTCCTTCCTCTTGCCCTTGCCCTTCTCCTTTACCGCATCTTTTGATGACGGAGAGGATTTCTGGTCTTTCTCTTTCTCCTTATTCATCTCTTCTTCAAGCCAGAGTGCCGTGCCAAGACCTGCCTGTCTCATCGTCAGTCCGATTTTGCTGTCACGCGGCTCACGCTCATTGAGGGAGAGTGTCACAACACGGACACGGACTACATCGCCAACTCCGATGAACCTTTTGGACTCCTGGCAGATGAGACGGGCATTTTTCTCATCGTAATTGATATATTCATCCGAAATCTGGCTCACGTGCAGCATCGCATCGATAGGACCGAGACTGACAAAAGCCCCGAAACTTGTCGTCTCGACAACAAGCCCTTCGATGACCTCCTGTAGTGCAAGGCGGAGTACGAGTGCTTCAAACTTCACATCATAATAGACGCCACCGTCACCTGGTACGAGTTCGCCCTCACCGACATCTTGGACTTTCGTCACACAGATGAAAATTCCGATCTCTTTATCAATACTGCCTTCAAGCTGTTCCTGCAGAACCTCAAGAATCACTTTTTCAAGTTTCTCGCCCAGTCGCTGGGGGGGTACCCGAACCTTGTCCTCAAGCATCAACTTATGATACATATTTTACCTCCGCAATATCTCCAGTTTTTTCTGATTTCTCATTGATATCACGCTGATACCGCGTGTTAATAGTGCATTTCTGATACACCGGTCGTTGGTAACCACCATACATGCATTCCGAGCTGCATATTCAATCATCTGCGCATCGACAGATTCTGATTGAAATTCCCGGCTTTCTACGATAGTACATTTCTCACCAAGCACAAGACCGTGCCGGGCAGCTGCGCCGTCACGCCCTTTTGCACGGGAGAGTCCGGTAAGCTCCCCAATTACTCCTGATAACACGATCGGTTCAAATGCTCCAATCAGCATTCGAAGCTCATCGAAGAGATCGATCTGGAATTGTACCGGCATCATGAGTGCATTTGCATCCAGAAGGATCTTTATTCGCTCAGGACTCCCATCCCGATTAGCCGCCAGCGTGCTCCCACCTGCCGGCTGATAGCTATCCTCGAACCCAGTTCTGCACATACAGGTCGCTTCAGCTGAATTTCAATGGTATCTTTTTTCGTATTGCTGACGACGCCAACCGTAACGGCGGTTCCTACTGAAAGCATCAGCGGTTCGCTGTGTTTTAACGGTTCAATGACCAGTTCGCTTGTAGCCCCCACAACCCGCTCCATGAGCGTGACCCGGCACCGGATTTTGTCCCATACCGGCGGAAGTTTACCCTCGTGACCTAGTACCTGACCGGCAAGTGCATCACTTTTCGTCAGAGCCGGGTCGAGTTTGGTTCCCACTCCAAGCAGTCCGCCGGGAGTAGCTTCAGCGACCTTATTAGAACCAGCATTAATCGATGTGACTTTTGTTGTGATAGGAATCCATTTTATCCTGTTTTCTATCTGTGTCTGTCTTCCTGGTCGGATTTCGATATCGTCACCTTCGCGGAGGATGCCCCGGATAAGAGACCCCCCGACGACCCCGCCTTTCACATCTTTCCAGTTGCAGCCAGGTTTGTTTACATCAAACGAGCGGGCAATAAGCATAACAGGTTCAGCATTAGGATCCCGCACGGGTTCAGGAATTGTCTGATCAAGTGCCTGAACAAGAGCACCAATATTGATTCCTTTCTGCGAAGAGACCGGAATGATGGGTGAGTTCTCTGCGATCGTTCCTTTAATGAATTTTTTTATTTCGTGGTAATTGTCGATTGCTTCTTTCTGGCTGACCACATCGATTTTACTCTGGACAATCACGATATTTTTTATCCCAACAAGCTCCAGCGCCATCAGATGCTCTTTTGTCTGCGGTTGCGGGCACCTCTCGCTTGCAGCAATGACCAGCATTGCTCCGTCCATTAATGCTGAACCGGACAGCATCGTTGCCATCAGCGTCTCGTGACCTGGTGCATCGACGAAGGAAATTGAACGGAATGGTGTTCCCTTTCCGCCACAGATCGGACATTCGGAACTGGTCGAAAAGGCGTCAGTACCTGCACACTTCTCGCACCGGTAAAAGGTAGCGTCAGCATATCCAAGACGGATCGAGATGCCACGTTTCACCTCCTCACTGTGTCTGTCTGTCCATGTCCCGGTGAGTGCGTTCACGAGCGTAGTTTTACCATGATCGACATGACCTACAACTCCTATATTGACACTGGGAACTTTTACATCATGCAAATGAAATCGAACCTCCTTACTCTCTATAAAATTTAGAACACTATCACCCTGAACTTAAATTAAAACCATCTTTGATTCATGCACCCGGTATTCAGCGAGACATCAATCAGAAAGTTAATGCTGGTTTGATAACACTTATGGACGCGAAAATATTAAATAAGTATCTCGCTGATCGGCAGATATCAGCGTTTTGCGACTAACCTGAAAACGGCAGTATGACACAAGAAATACTAATTATTTTATTTTAAAGGGAATTGGGATTAGTCGGGGACTCATGAAATAAAGTAACCATTTTCGTTAATGGGGATATGGAATTAGTGTTTGTTAATTGCCATTTTGCGGAATTTGTTTTACCCCCCGGCACATGAACGGTAACATTCTTCCATCAGTATTTTTTCAGTACGATAAGCACATTGTTACCCTTTTTTGTAATCGCCGGGTTTGCATTTTATTTTAGTTTGAGTAGTCACTGAACAGATTGATGTAAATAATGGTTTGAACCAGGTAAACCGGTACCGATTGCACGGGAGAATTAACCTCCTCCCTCACAGCTTTGATCGGTTGCTTTCCACGCGTCCTGCAGATCCCGCCCTGAAGCAAACTCTTTCTCTCTCTCAATTACTTTTTTTGCGTCATCAATGATTGCCTTGGTTGATTTATCCGGGCCAGTTGCCGGAATAAGGTTATCGATTCTGTACAGGAGATTTGTACTGTCCAGTTCGGCAAACATCTCTCCCCGAACCTGCTCGATACGCAGAATGATGCCGGTGGTTCCGGTTCGCGGATACCGCACCCGCATGCCGAGAGTGAGTTCTTCTGCTAACATAATGGAGAATGATGTATATTCTTGTATAAAGGTGTTTTTCCGCCACATTTGAAAATTACATTCTTATTTTTCTGAGCACCGTTGCCATATCACGGGTAGTGCGACGAGGCTCACTCTCACATGATGGAACCGGTGATCCACGGAGAGAAGAAAAAATCCGGTTGATGGCATCTCCATGTGAAGGTCCATACCCCCCCTCAAGTACGAGTGCCAATGGATGATCGGTTGCATCTCTTAAGAGTGCGGTAAGGGTGCCAAAATCCGCTGGAAATAACAACATACCGCTTTTTGGATCATCAAAAAGGGGATCCTGCCCTGCGGATATGATAATAACCTCTGGTTTGAACTGCTCAAGAGCCGGGATAAACACCTCTTCAAAGATGAGCCGGTAATCGGCAATGGTTGATCCAGGCCTCATGGGTGCGTTTATGGTGAATCCCTTGCCCAACCCTGTACCAATTTCATCTACCCAACCGGTATGGGGAAAGATGTTTCCCTGATGGATGGAACAGAAGAGCACGCGATCAGATGCTGAGAAAATTTTCTGAGTGCCATTCCCATGGTGAAGATCCCAGTCGATGATCGCGATTTTGTCCAGTCGATCCAGTGCAGCAGTGGCCGCTATCGCCACATTGTTAAAAATGCAAAAACCCATTGCACGGTCAGGTTCAGCGTGATGTCCGGGAGGTCGAACAATAGCAAAACAGGATTCACCGTCAATCGCACGATTCACCGACTCGACAGCAGCTCCTGCGGCATAGGAAGCCACATCGAACGTCTCACCATTCACATACGTGCTATTATCTATGAAGTGTTGTCCCCCGTGTGAAGAAAATTCACGGATCATCCGGATATGAGATGGTGTATGGACTCTGAGCAGATCCGACTCTGTGGCACAATACGGCGCAACAATGGGCACTTCTTTGGGTACCCCGTCGAAAGCTGCAAGCAGCCGGGCGCTACTTTCATCATGGTTCTCCAGATCATGATGAGAGAAAATATCCCCGTATATAGCAGAACATCGGACCATAATAGTGTCATCCGTACATTATTTTCTACCCTCAAAAGGTTTGGTCTCGTGACCGTTAAAAAAGAAGGGAAGGAAGGAAATGAATTATTGGATCACTGTACCCTGCATTACGGCGGATTCCGGCACGTCATATTCCCGTCCTGAAGTGATTACCCGGTATTTGCCGGTTGTCTTTACCCCATAGGGGTTACCGGTTGTTGAATAAGGCACGATAAATTCACCGTTGATGCTCATCTGCCGGTAGGTGAAATTTCTGCCGGTATTGCTGATAAGGGGAACCTGGATCATACCCTCTCCTTTTATATGCGCCCCTTTCACATACTCAAAAACTTTCACGTATTTGAGATCGTTGGTCTTTGAATTGAATACATTGCTGGGAGATTCGTGCACCAGCCGGTAATGCCTGAGCGCCGGAACGGTTTCGATCGGCAGCGTAACAGCCGGGCTCAATGCTGCGGCATGGTAACCCTCGGGTGCTTTGAGGTTATATTCAGCTGCACGGCTGACCGCATCGCTGGCATTCATCGCTTCTGCTCCGGTGATCACCGGAAGCGAGACTTGCGAAATTGTAGGATCGGCGTACTCGATATAATAGGCACTCGTCGGTGTTGTCAGGGAGCCATCAAAATTATGGAGCCGTGAGATCATGGTAAGATAATACTGCTGTGTATTGAGAAGCACTGACTCGTAACTGTTGGGGTTGTTCTGTTCAGGAGTAAGCAGAGTCATCTGGTAGGGATTGGCGGCAGCCGATGCATTATACCAGGTTGCCATCGCCCAGAATTTTCCGGTATCCATTTCGATATCTGTGATAACATATCGGGTTCCAGCGAGATCAAGGACCTGATTTCCTTCATTTTCAGATACAGACATGAAAAAGTTGGCTGACCCGGCAGGTCCAACAACACCCTGCTGGAAGGGGTTGGCGTTCGGGATCCGCTTCGCAATATACGTTATCATATGCCCATAGTCCCACCAGGACATGACCCCATATGCCTCGGGAGGATACTGGAATGTCTGGGGATTGTAAATGGTGGTGTAAATCACACCGGTTTCGGGGGTATTATTTCCCATCCAGTCCAGAGACTCTCTCCAATCGGGATTCATCCGAATATTGTCACCTGCTGCATTTGAGTAGCTAAGCGATGCAGAGGTATAGGCAAACAGGATGCCAATCCCAGCGACGAGAATAACAACTGCTATGTTAATATAATTGGGCTGGGACGTTTCGGAGCCCTTCTTATGGGTTCGTTTCTGTTTTTTACTCTTTTGGGTTTCCTCTTTCTCACCTTTTTTGTATTCGGGCTCTTCAGGTTCTGATGAAATTCTTGTTGCCAGCAGGCGGATATCTGCCCATCCATAATCAAAAGTGAAGCTGATACATACAGCAGAGAGGAGGGCCACATTTACTGCAAGGTAATACTCATAGCGGATATGCTGCCATGTTGAAAATAGCATGACGAGTGACCACACGAGGGCAAAGATCTGGTGGGGATGCTCGTCACGCAAATTCTTATAGATCATCACAAGCGCCCCACCTGCCATCAGAATGAGACCATAGTTAAAAGTCATCCACGCAAGGTTTGGTGCCCATCCTCGGGCTTCCTGCACGGTATTGGTTACTGCCTGTTGTCCGAAAAACGCGAAGAGAGCGGTTATAAACAGGTTATACATCTGGGGGCTGGTAATGAACAGGATGAGCGCAAACAAAATCCCGCATCCAACAAGAATGACAGGATAGTAATACCGTTTTTTTCCTTTAAGATAGTAAGCGATACCATAGAGAAAGGCCGTGCCTCCAATCAATCCTAAGTATGCGTATATATGACCAATGGAATAGGACGAAAGATTAATCCCTGAACTTTTAATCCCGAATATCAGGAGCCCGATAATCGCGATGGTGAAAATCACCGTATTAATAAACAGGAGATATTCACTGGTCCTGCCACGTAAAACATCGATAATAAACTGAATTACCGTGAATATCCCGACAATCATTGCAAAGAGGATCATTGTAGGCATTACGAATAGTCCGAGAAGGTATGCGATACCCGCAAGACACGATAATAATAGTGATTTTTTATAGGTGCTGAAAATATTCAGGTCGATTTTTGCATCCTTTTCTGTGTAAATCGCATACATATAGAACAAACAGAAGATTGCGGAAAAAAGCACCTCTGCAATATGATGATCCATATATCCATAGAACGAGCGGTAAAAGAACTGGCCGGATACTACCGCGGTAAACCCTGATGCAAGAAGACCGGTTTTCCAGTCACCACAGGTTTTTCCCACGAAGTACATGATTGCTACCATTAGCATTCCCATGACCGGGGGGATTAAAAGACCCGTGCTGATGATTTCCGGTCGCGTCGAGGCACCGGTAATGAGGCAAACGATTGCTATAATTGTAGGAAAAAGCGGTCCCCAATAGATAGTAGTCCCCGTGGGAAAGAGGGACATTGGATCGTACCATGCATAATTCGGGAAATTTGCCAATATCTGTTCTACCTGGCGCAGATTGTACAGCGGGTCATCACTTGCCACCATATTCAGGACGTCGGTATCCCCCATAGTGAGCATGGGAAGCAAACGAAGCCAAAGGGCAAAGAACGAGAATAATATAACCAGTCCGATAACCAGTTGCGTGTGGCGGTTTTTTAGATCGATATATACCATGGAATCAACCTTTCTTGGGTACTTGGTTTCCGTTAAGACCATTAATAAATTTGGATGAATTCCTCATGAGAAACTCTTGAATATCTCTTCAAACTGGCGGGATTTCTCTTTCCAACTGTATTTTTCAAGGTTTATTGAAAAGGATGGACGGTTAAGCATCAGATATTGAATTTGTGAAATAAATTCCTCACGGGTCCGGTACACGAAAAGGTTTGGTCCGCCTATCTGCTCCACATCGGGGATCGGTCGCATCACGATGGGTTTTCCACAGGCAGAATATTCAAAATATTTGTTGGGAAGTGCAATATTACTCCATTGAGGAGGAGAGAGAGGGATGGTACAGGCATCCATAACTGCAATATATCTGGGAAGTTCCCTGTATGGTTTCGTTCCGGTGAATATCACATGATCGGAAATCCCCAAATCTTTTGCAAGTTTGTATAATGCGGACAGATAATCTGTAAAAAGGGAATCCCCAACCACGAGCATTTTTGTTTCGGGACGATATTGAATCAATACGGGCAGAGCGCGGATCATCTCATCAATGGCATACCAGCGCTCAACACTTCCACAGAATCCAATAACAAAATCCTCGTCTCCGATACCAAGTTGCTTTCTGGTTTTTCGTCCGTCAATTGGTTGGAAAATATTTATATCTACACCATTGGTAATCAAATCGGAGGAAAAGCCTAACCCTTTGAGCTTTTCTACGAGAGAAGGAGAGACGGTTGTTATACGATCACAATCATTAAGATTTTTTCTCGTGATTTTCCATACACTTTTTCTTACGATATTTTGTACAAGACGATTTTTGAAATAGGCAGCAGCTGAATCGGGAAACCAGTCCTTAAGATCAAATATTACCGGAACATCGTATTTTTTTGCCGCATGAATCACAGCGGTACCAGCGAGAACATGGGCTGCAACAACAATGTCGATTTCTTCACTACGCATGATCTTATCAAACACATGGAAATGATACGGCGTGTTGAAGGTGTAATGTAAAAGTGGATTTGTAAAGGGGAACTGTGTTGCTTCATTAATAATAAGCCGGGTCTCCCGCGCTTGACCACGGCTAACGTGGAAGTGTGCGACATGGATCTTATGACGGTTAGCAAGCTCCTCGAAAATATAATGGTGACGGGAAGGAATAGGGTGGTGGATATAATCCTGAGTCGAAACGAGAAGGATATTCATAGGTCACATGGTTTTAGCCGGGAAAAAATGCATAAGGTTTTTCCGGTTATCTACTTGTTGATCATTTTCGAAGGCAGAGCCGTTATTTTTGCCGGAGCACCGATCGCGAGAGTATATGCCGGGACATCGCGGGTTACGATCGCACCGGCAGCGACAAGAGCTCCCTCTCCGATGCATACACCGGGAAGCAGGGTGGCATTGGCACCAATTGCTGCCCCATCCTTTATATGCGGCCCCTGAAGTCCACCGATACGTGTCGGAGGGTACCGGTCATTTGTCAGGACAGCATTGGGCCCGATAAAGACATGATTACCGATTACGGTGTCGGTCGGAATGTAGACCATGCTCTGCAGGCTTACCTCATCCCCGATAATAGTATTACCTTCAATAACGGTTGCCGTACCAATGGCAACGCGGTTGCCTATCCGGGTTTTTTCACGGATCATAACATTATGCCCACTCTGAAAATTATCCCCAATCATTACATCACTGTAAATTATGGTGCCTGACCTGATCACAGCATTTTTTCCGATTATTGTACCTGTGAATTTGGTTTCACCTAGGTGATCCCGTGAAGGAAATCCAAGGGTTACCGGTTCGAAAATCAGTGCTCCTTTTCCAATAGTATTTATGCCATATTCAGTCATTCGACGGTCACACTCTTTGCAAGGTTTCTTGGTTTGTCTACGTCACGGTTTAATTCTACTGCTGTGTAGTAGGCCAGGAGTTGAAGTACGATAAGACTTGTCAGTACCTGGATGAAAGGAGGTGTCACTGGTAGGGGAATAAAGATATCCACAACCTCAGGTAGTTCTGAATCACCCTCCTCTCCTAGAGCAATTATAGGTGCCCCGCGGGCTTTCATTTCCTTGATATTAGAAATCATTACCCCATAGGTCTCGCCCGGCATGCAGATAGCAACGACCGGTGTTTCTGTAGAGAGCAGGGCGAAAGGTCCATGCTTCAACTCTCCTGCAGCATAACCCTCTGCATGGATATAAGAAATCTCCTTCATTTTAAGTGACCCTTCAAGAGATACTGGATAAAAAGGCCCACGTCCCACATAGAAGATACTACGGGCATTACTGCAGAGTCCGACAGCCTCCGATAAATCCATCAGCAGGATTTCTTCAATTGCCCTGTGCCCGTTGAGCAGAATCTCCTCATATTCGCCATCACGAATGAAGTTAATAATCTGCATCAGGACTGCGAGCTGTGCGATAAATGACTTAGTCGCGGCAACACTGATTTCTGGCCCAGCTCGCATGAAAAGGGTAAAATCTGTATTCCTGCTTATCGAACTTCCCAGCACGTTGGTGATTGCAAGGGTTGCGCAGTTGTGCACTTTTGCCTGTCTGAGTGCAAAAATGGTATCAGCGGTTTCACCGGATTGCGAGATTCCGATTACGAGGCCCTGGATCGGAGGAGGGAAATATTTGAACTCAGACGCGAAGTCGAGTCGTACCGGAATTGCACAGGAATCCTCGAGAAGGTACTTGAAGATTAGTCCGGCATTATACGAGGATCCGCATGCAATTACTGTAACCGTTGTGGGGTTCCTCATCGGTGCAGGAAGTGTATCATCTTTTATAGCCCTGACAGAATTGTAAAATGCCTGCGGCTGCTCATAGATCTCTTTAAGCATGTAGTGCGGGAATCCGCCTTTTTTAGTGTCTTCCTGTGACCAGTCTATTAATTCAACAGGCCGAGTGACCGGCTTACCATCGTGAAAAATCTCTGCCCCCGCATAAGATAAACTGGCAATATCTCCATCTTCCAGATACACTGCCCGTTCGGTGTAATCAAGGATTGGCATCATATCGGATGCGGCAAAAAATTCCACATCCCCCACACCAAGAACAAGGGGGCTTGCATACCGGGCAGCAATAATCCGGTCTTCACCAGCAGCGATTACCAACAATGCATAGGATCCTGTCAGTTTGGGAACGATCTTCTGGACTGCTGCAAGGAGATCCTTCTCCAATGCATATACCTCTTCGATAAGATGTGCTACAACTTCAGTATCTGTTTCAGAGCGGAATATGTGGCCTTTTGCGATGAGCTCCCGTTTGAGCTCTGCATAATTTTCGATAATCCCATTGTGAACTACTGCAATTTGGTTGGAACAGTCCATATGCGGGTGGGCATTAACATCACTTGGAACGCCGTGCGTTGCCCAGCGCGTATGTCCTATCCCGATCTTTCCTTTGAGGTTCACCGCTGAGCTTGATGAATCGGAAATCCGGCCCTGGTGTTTGTCCAGCTCAATACCCCCGCTGATAGTGGCAACGCCGAACGAATCATAACCCCGGTATTCCAGTTTCTTGAGTCCTTCAACAATAATCGGGGCAGCTTGCCTTCTGCCGATATAACCCACGATGCCGCACACTTTATATCACCGTTGATTCATCGGGAAGGATTCGAGAGATAATACGGTTCCCACCTTCAATTGTGACATTATTACCCACAATACAGTTTTTAAATATGGTGAAAGGTCCTGATGTGACCTGATCGCCGAGCACAGCTCCAAATTCCGGTTTTATGACCATACCCTCGATATTCATCAGTTTTGCCGATACCGACGTAGTAATGTGGTCCGCAAGCCGGCACCCCTGCCCCGTCACTGTATCAAGGATTCGTGAGTGAGAACCGATTGTTGTGTCATCCATGACAATCGAGTTTCCAATGAACGTAAAAGGCTCAACCTTCACCCGTGAACCAAGACTCGTATTGGGCATGATGCAACAATTGGGGCCAATCTCGCAGTCATCCCCGATGATGACCGGCCCGGATAGTGTGCTGTTGGGGCCGATCGTGGTACCTTTCCCTATCCTTACGGTCCCTTGGATGATGGTCTGCCTGCTTGAAGAACCTTCACGGACTTCGGTTAGACCTTTTAACAGATGCTTGTTCATTTTCAGGAGGTCCCATGGGTAAATGGCATCCTGCCAGTCATCTGCTATGACTGCATGCAGATGTTCTCCTGAAGCGAGCATTGAGGAGACAGCATCGGTGATATCGTTTTCACGAATATACGAAAAAAAGTCTTTTGTCAGTGAATAAATGCCAGTGCTCACCATGAAACTTGGTGAATGCTCCGGTTTTTCAATAATCCGTGTCACGAGTCCGTCTTTTAAGAGCACCACGCCAAAGTTTGACGGACTTGGATGTTCTTTTACCAGCATTGCATTTTTAATTTCTTTGATCCTCCCGATTGATTGAGGATCAATATAATTATCTCCTGACAGGAGAAGGAAATCACCGGAAATGAGTGATTCAGCACACTTGAGTGCGTGTGCAGTACCAAGCTGTTTGTTCTGGATTACTACTGAAATAGGAACATCGAGCTGATTTAAAAACCGTGTGACCTGTTCTTTCCTATAGCCAACAACAACTATGATATCGCGAATCCCGTTTTTCAACAATGCCTCGATCACGTATTCGATGATCGGGCGGTTTGCTACCGGAAGTAGCGCTTTGGGTCTGCCTCTTGTTAATGGACGGACCCGTTTTCCTTCTCCTGCTGCTAATATGACTGCCTGCATTCTTTCACCTAACGGATAATTGCATTCTCCCCTATGCATCCGGCAACGTACGAGTTGGGCGCAAACCGTGCGTTACTGCCGACCATTGTCCCGACATTGATAGAGCAGTTGATCCCGAACTGGACACCATCTCCAATAATGGCACCGAATTTTTTCCTCCGCGTATCTTTTCCACAGACTCTGATATTGGCGTGGTCATGCCGCAAATTTGCGATTTTAGTACCTGCACCAAAATTACATTCTGAACCAATTATTGAATCTCCGATGTAGTTGAAGTGCGGGATCTTCGTACCTTTCATGATGATAGAGTTTTTAAGTTCAGAACAGTGTCCGATATGGCAATCGTCATCAATACTGGTTGCCCCACGGATAAAGGCATGCGGGCCAATACGGCAATTCTTTCCTATGATGCACGGCCCTTCGATATAGGTTCCGGATTTCACCACACTCCCTTCCCCAACAATAACGGTACCTTGCATGGATACTCCTTCTTCCACCGTCCCCCTGATGTCAGTTGACAGTGAATTCATGAGCGTAATGTTTGCATCAAGCATATCCCAGGGGTTCCCGACATCCATCCAGTATGATAACCGGTGTGCAGTCAACTTTTTTTCTGCAATATATTCGAAAAGAGCATCGGTGAGTTCAAGTTCCCCCCGGCTCGAAGTCTGAACTCTATCGACAGCATCGAAAATATCGGGTGAGAAAAGATAAGCTCCGGCATTGATCATACTGGACTGTGGATGTTTCGACTTTTCCTCAAGTCCGGTTACAAGGTTATTTTCCACCATAACCACCCCGTAATCCCCCGGGTGGTCGGTGGTGCTGATGCTCATGCATGGTGTACGGCAAGTGCAGAGATCCGCAATATCTGTGCTTTTAAGTATCATATCGCCATTTAACAGAATAAACGGCCCGGTAACAAGATGGTGCGCTGATCTCAGAGCATCTGCCGTTCCACGCTGTTGTCGCTGCGAAGCGTACGTGATCTGAATCCCCAAGGCAGATCCGTCCCCAAAGTGCCCGCGTATCTCCCGTTCGCCATACCCCACAACAAAGACAAAATTGGTGATCCCCGCATCGCGTGCAGCAAGAACGAGGTGCTCGATCATCGGGCGGTTTGCAAGAGGTAGCATTACCTTTGGGCGCTTTGCCGTAAGGGGGCGCATCCGCTTCCCCTCTCCTGCCGCAAGAACGACACACTCCATACGTTAAACTCGTACTACAACATTTAAGCAGTTTTCCCCTGCTTAATCATACTGCGTCCTTTTTCAAGAATTTCCTTGGCTTTCTGCAGGGTTTTACCTTCTGCGGTTATCCGGATTTTGGGTTCTGTACCGCTCGCACGGATCAGGCACCAGCCATCTTCATCAGCAGTCCTGATCCCATCCGTTGGGCTTGTTGCACCAAGAGCCAAGACGGTTTCCCGTGCAGTCTCGCAGACAAATGATTCACGGAGAATGGGGTAGGTCGGCATTACATCGAGTTCACGGGCAACGTTCCATTCAGAGGTGATCTCGCAGAAAAGAGCGGCGGCATACGGGCCGTCCGGACAATAAGAGATCTTCGGGAAAATCCAAGCCCCCGAAGGTTCACCCCCGAAATCTCCCCACTTCAGAAGTTCTTCAGACACATAGGTATCCCCGACAGGTGTACGTCTGACTTCAGAGATCTCTTCAATAATCATTGATGCGTCACTAGTCGTAACTACATGTTTTGCGTCAAGATACTTGGCAAAAAGCATGAGAAGATGGTCCCCGTCAATGTACCGTCCTTTGTTATCAAATGCCATCATCCGGTCGGCATCCCCGTCATGAACCACCGCACATGCAGATTCAGTTTTCTTCACTAAATCTCCAATATAACCCACATTCTCCTTCAGCGGCTCTGAAGGGCGGGCAAAATGGCCTGAGGGATTGCAATTGATACAGATTGTCTTTGCACCAGCATCCGCCAGAAGATTGGGAGTAAGAACGCACCCTGCCCCATTTCCACAGTCAACAACGACGTTAGTTCCAGACTCGATATTTACCCTATCCAGAATCGCATTTTTATGAGGCGTGAGCGCATCTATCACATACTCACTTCCCTGGTGTTGCCAGTCAGTCCAGTGCCGTTCCTTTATGAGTTGCTCCATCTCTCCCTGCTGGGTTTGAGTAAATGACGAACCATCCATATTGAAAAGCTTCAAACCATTATATTCCTCGGGATTGTGGGATGCGGTGATCATACACCCGGCCTTTACCGTACGGGTACTGAAAGCAACAGATGGTGTTGGAGCGATTCCGGTACTATGCGCCGTTGCACCGCTTCCAAGAATTCCGGATATCACAAGATGTGCAAGAAGCGGACTGGTTGTGCGGGTATCCATCCCAACGAGAATGTCGGAGGCTCCGGATGCCAGCGCAGAGCCAACTCTTAAGGCAGTGTCTACAAGAGTCTGGTCGAACTTCCTTCGTATTCCAGAGGATCCGAAAAGCATGATGATTTATTGGATTGCTGTCAAAAAGAGTTTATCTCTCTTGAATCGGATCTTCTTCTCTGTACCGGGAGCAAAATTTTTCCGCGGGCAGTGTTCTAGCAGGTTCCGAAGGGACACCAGAGCTCAATCTGATTGAGCCGTGCAACCCCAGCTGTTGAAGGGCCGAGACACATGATCCGCTTTGTATCTTTATATGTCCTTATGATGTCTCCGGTGTGCTTTTCTATGATACCTTCACCATTCATGAGAATCACGTCTGCGTCTTGCGGATTTTCAACAATAGCGCTTTTGAGCACAGCACCGATAGCGGGCGTGCTACCCATGAAGAAGATCCTTTTTTCCCCCAGTTCATTGAGCAGCTCCCTGCAACAATCATTGTGTGATGATCCGGGACACGAGTGAAGTACTCTTGAGAGACAGAAAAAACCCGTGGCAACATTTATAATTGCAACGGCAGCACCCCGGACCTGAGGTGTATCGAGAGGCGTGCCGAACATGAACGAGATTTTTGTAGTTGCCCTGATAGGGTCATACGTGATAAAATCGGCACTCCTCCCGCCAAAAGAAGCGGTCATGCACACTCCGCGCTCAAACTGACAGTTTACGGTATTCGAACGCACGTCAATGACAACCCCGCTATCCTCGCAGCCGCTGTCTTTCATCATCGATTCGAGTTTTTTGACAGTGTCAATGATAAGGTCCATTTATTCACATCCATTTTTATCAAGGAGAACAACACGGGAAGGTGAACCGTCTAAACCGGTGAAGGGTAATGGGAGTGCAACCAGAGTATAATCCCCCTCATTAACATGAGAAAGATCGAGGAGCTCAATGATGATGCATCCCCGGCTGAGCAGCTCGCGGTGCACGGCTCCATCGCACTCGTAGGACTCTATTGAGGGGCTATCAATACCAACGCATTTCATGTTACAATTGGTGATGAGACGTGCCGCATCTGGTGTAAGGGAAGGATAATTCTCTTCAAATTGATTAGTGTTGGAAAATGAGGTCTTTAAAAGCAGCCTGTCAACGTTATCCAGCCGCCCTTTCAGGTGATTCGCGGTTATACTGGTACCCACACAGGTTACATCGAGTACCCGGCAGGTTCCCACGACATGCGAGAGAGGAATAGTATCGATCGTATCCCCTGTTTTGAGATAATGAACCGGAGCATCGATATGAGTACCCGTATGGGTGCTCAGGTGCAGACCGGTGATAAGGTAGTTCCCGCGCTTATCCTGCCGGAATACCGGGGGAATATCCCCGGGATATATGAGAATATCTTCAGAGAGCGGGCGCGTGATATCGATAATTTTCACTGCTCTACCCACTCCATCCGCACTCCCCGATAAGCGGAACGAACCTGACTCCCCCATGATGCTCCACTGTTATCGAACCGTCTTTTTTTCTGAGCCGTATGAGTTCCTGGATGTCACGCTCCCCCACGGGTGCTACAAGCCTGCCTCCCTCAGCCAGTTGTTCGATAAGTGGCAGGGGAACTGATGGTGTTGCAGCAGTAATGATGATTCCGTCATACGGGGCCTTTTGTGGAGAGCCGACTGTTCCATCCCCCACGATCACTTCAACATTCTTAATGCCGATAGTCGCAAGGTTTTCCTTTGCCAGTTTTGCAACTTCAGGGATTCGCTCAATGGTCGTCACCTTTCGGACAAGTCCTGCGAGTACTGCAGCCTGGTAACCACACCCTGTTCCAATTTCAAGCACACTATCAGTTGGTTGAAGGACTAGGAGTTCCGTCATCAGTGCAACTATATAGGGCTGGGAGATTGTCTGGCCATTCCCGATTGGTAGTGGGCAGTCTTCGTAAGCCGATTTATTATAGGGTGGTGGAACGAAAAGGTGACGGGGCACATCTTTCATCGCCAGGAGCACACGCTGGTCATGAATGCCCCTGGCGGCAATCTGGCACTCCACCATCCTCAAACGTTCATCGGCTCGTGGGTAGGGAGGCATAGGTACTGATTTTTTTAAAATCCTGCTTTTTCCGCAACATCAATTGAAGAATCGATCTGCCTTTGTAGCGCTTCGGGAAGCCCTGCTATCTTCACGTCTAAGAACCCTCTGATAATCGTTGCCGTCGCTTCGTCTTCGTCAAGCCCTCTGGACATAAGGTATTCGATCTCATCCTTGGCGAGCTTGCCAACTGCAGCTTCGTGAGAGAGCTCGGTGCCGACAACCGAACCTTCAATTTCCGGGATTGCATAAATGACACCGTCTTTAAGGATAAGTCCCTTGCATTCAAGATGTCCGCGGGTCCCGGCAGTTTTTCCATTGATATGACCACGTGAAATGATAGTACCACCTTTCGTTATGGCCCGGGTGATCAATTCAGCGCTCGCGCCCTTCCCCTCCAGGATAGCACGGGATCCGAGATCCATAAATGAACCTGGGGTGGATATGACAACACTGCTGAAGCGTGCGACCGAGTTGACTCCTCTCAGTGTTGCAGTCGGGTACATCTGGATTTTTTTCACAGGCTGCATGCAGACATAGTTGGAAAGGAACACCCCGTTATCTTCAACGATGGATGCGCTTCTCGGGTACACTTCAATGTTCTCGCTCCAGTTATGGATCATCGTGAAACTGATCTTGGCATTTTTTTTCACGAAGAACTCAGAGATGCCATAGTGAGCGCCGCCTTTGCCCACATGCGCCCCACTTGTGCATCCTGATATGATGTGAAGCTCAGCGTCTTCTTCGGCAACAATAATATTATGGACATGCTGGATCTGTTCCCTGCCAAGATAGAGGCAGGCCTGGATGGGGAGAATATTGTTTGAACCCTTGTGGGCAATGATTACATAACCCTTGGGGTCTTTCTGGGCTGCAACGTATTTGGTGATGTCATCTTTTTCCGGCGACACTGCCTGCCAGGTATACTCTTTCAGGCCGTCGTATTTTTCCATCGCTTTCTTGAATGACAGGACCTCTATTCCCTGCTGTGAACATTCAGCCTGGACGATATCCTGGTCCATCTGGAGATAGCTGCCGCAACGGTTTTTCATGGCAAGATCGATTCCGGCCTGGGCGACGCGATCCTGATCGGTTTTTGAAAGTTCAGGGACTTTTACTGGTGACGGCATTCGAGGCACTCCTTGTATCCGCGTTGTTTGATATCTTTTAAGATTTCCCGTGGGTTCCCGTGGCACTTGATCTCCCCATCACACATCACGTGCCCCTTGTCTGCGTCAAGATAATCAAGGATATAACCTGTGTGCGTGATAACAAGACCGCTTTTTTTACGCTTGATAAGATGCTTGTCTTTTTCCAGCAGTGAACCTATGACAGTACCGATGAGTGAGATGTTTTCCAGATCAACCCCGCTTTCCGGTTCATCGAGCATGACGAAGTCAGGATTTTGTATCATGAGTTGCAGTACTTCACTGCGTTTGATCTCGCCCCCAGAAAATCCCTTATTGATGTCACGCTCTAAAAATTTGTCCATATGAACTGATTTGGCAAGTTCTGGAATATTTTCATCCTTGCTCCGGGAAATGGCGCTGAGCATTTTGCCAAGCTTCAATCCGGATATTGTGGGCGGTCGCTGGAACAGCATGCCAATTCCTCTCTTCGCACGTTCATTGGCTTTCATGGTTGTCACATCTTCTCCTTTGAAGATAATTGTCCCCTCCGTTATCGCGTAGTTGGCAAATCCCATTATGGTCATGAGAAGTGTTGTTTTACCCGACCCGTTCGGCCCAAGCAGAACATGGGTTTCCCCTTCCTCAATGTGGAGATTTATGTCATGCAACACCTCTTTGTCGCCGACTTTTACATGCAGGTCTTCAATGTGCAGCATAGAACAATCGTAGAGATTATGTCGATTACTGCATTAAACGCTTTTCAAGGTACTAAAAAAAAGAGATAGTGTTTCGGATCTTTTAACACATCATCCGATACAGTACACACAGGATATTTCTATGAGACCTGAAAAGGTACAGGATAAAAAGGGAAAGTCGATTGTCAGAAAAGGTTCGAAGGGTGCAAAAAATTCAGTTGTATCAAACGAACCGCGTGAGATTCTACCTTTTATCAACCATATCATATGTGCTGATGCCCATCAGGCACTGTCCTGTATACCTGATCAGAGTATCGACCTGATTATCACATCCCCTCCCTATAATTTTGGGCATGATTATGCACAGGACTCACATAACGATACTCACGAGTGGACCAGTTATTTTGAAAAACTCCTCACCATATGGCGTGAGTGTGCGCGGGTGCTCAAGACTGGCGGGCGGATGGCAGTAAATATTCAGCCCCTCTTCTCGGATTACGTCCCCACTCACCATGTTATTTCTCACCAGCTTGCAAGCCTTGGTCTTCTTTGGAAAGCAGAGTTTCTCTGGGAGAAGAATAACTACACAGCGAAGTATACAGCATGGGGGAGCTGGAAATCCCCGTCAATGCCTTATATAAAGTATACTTGGGAGTTTATCGAAGTCTTTGACAAGGTCACCCACAAGAAAGAAGGGCGGCGTGAGGATATCGATATCACTGGTGATGAATTCAAGGAATGGGTCCTCGGCAGGTGGTCTTTTCCCCCGGAGATCCGCATGAAAGATTACAATCATCCCGCGATGTTTCCCGAGGAGCTGCCCCGGCGGTTGATGAAACTTTTCTCGTATAAAAACGACATCGTCCTTGACCCGTTCAATGGTGCAGGAACAACAACCCTTGTCGCACGGAAACTGCGCCGGCGCTTTATCGGAATTGATGTTTCGCAACAATACTGCGATACGGCATTACAGCGACTTGTCACTGCAGCGGAAAATGAAGTACCCTCTTCACGAGAATACCCCCTGCCTTCTCTTATTGTAATGAACCCTGAAAAGAGTAAGTGATTACTGGCCCCGTTAGGCAGGCATGTTCTTTTTAATATATTCAAACACACCTTTCCTGTCATACATGTGCTCAAGGATATAGTTGTGAACAAGGGCATATTTTTCATATCGGGCAAAGAGCTGCCTGTATGCGTTCAATCTGGAATTGTAATCTGAGACAAGTGTATTATGAACAGCTACCTGTGCATTGTAACTGTTACTGTTTCTGGTATTTCGTGTCTCCTGGATTTGTGATTTGAGCTGTGCAATTTTTTCCTGTTGGGATGTAAGATCAGACTCCATGTTTTTTACCTGGGGTTCGAGTTCCTTTACTTTCATGTCAGACAGCATGTACATATCGTGAATGTACCGGGTCTCACTTCCACTAGTGTAGATTTTTGTGCCATTGCTGATGGGGATTACGACCGGATCTGAATACAGGGTCAGGTTACCTCCCAGTTTTTCTGTTGGTACCCCGACAAACGAATAATTGGTAGTTTCAACAAAGGTATAGCCAGTGTTTTTATAGAGATAATCGTCTGATCCCACTCCTACTGCCATATGTGATTCAGGTCCGAACAGGAGCAGCACGACCGGATAACCTTCCCGTGACAACAGCCCGGCTAAAAGCAGGCTTTTGTCATCACAGTCTCCTGCATTGTCAACAATTGTCTCTACCGGAAATTTTGCCGGGTTCTGCTCTCTTGTTTCATACTTAAGGGACTGAGTATAGACTGTGATGAGTTCGAGATATTCGTCATCGGATAGTTTTTGTTGATGTCTGATTTTGTCAGTTTCTGCGAGGAGTGCTGTATAGATGCTGTCCTGCGCCGGATCCTGTACCATTGCACGGTAACTTTGCGCAAGCCAGACTGTTTCTGAGATATTACCGTAAACTGTTGTGGCCTTTTCTGCCTGCCTTGCACCCTCATGAACCGAGACATTGATGGGAAATGTCAGGGACACAGTTGTTTTTTCAAACGGGAATTGATGCGAAATAATGATCGGGGATGACTGGAGAAGGTTCAGATTGGGTGCAATATGAGGTGCAATTACTGCTTCTTTGGGAAAAACAACTGAACTTATCAGCACCGCGGTGAATACCAGGATAATAATGAATAAACAAGCACCAGTGAGTTTGAGAAACGGATTATTCATTATTCTGGCCTTATACCCTTATTGTTTGTCTGATAAATTACAAAATATCCTGTAACTGGGCAATGGAGGCAATTATAAAGCCGGGTTTTATCCCCGCGTTGTCCAACGCCTCTTTCCTGTATTTTCCCGTTCGGACAAGGATACCCTGCATGCCCATGGAACGGGCCCCGCCAATATCGGTGAGAATATCATCCCCTATCATTGCAACCTGGTCAGCACGGAGTCCCATATCATCAAGCGCAAGCTCAAAGAATGTTTTTGAGGGTTTTCCCACAATCATCGCTGTCCTGCCGGTTGCAAATTCGAGAGCCTGGACAAACGGACCCGCTGAGAGCGAGAGACCCTCCGGTGTCATCCAGTACCGATCCTTCTCCAAGGCAATCAGGTCTGCGCCGGTCATGAGATGACGAAACGCGGTGTTCATACTGTCATACGTTAATTTATCGCCGGCATCACCCACAACAACCACATCGATTTCACGGGAATCGTCACCGGTGCAATCCTGTTCAAAATCCTTGTAAGCATCGCCTGTTGTCATAAGGTAACAATGATGCTTTCCGGTTTTTTTCATCCAGGCGACGGCAGCGAGCGGGGGGGTGAAGATATGCCTTTCAGGAATGTTAAATTCCAGTTCTGAGAGCTGCTCTGCAACAGTTTTGCGGCATTTACGGGTAGTATTGGAAACAAACCTGAACTGGTATTTCTGGTCGCTGATAAGTTCTATGGATTCCCGGGCGCCTTTGACCGGCTGGTCTCCGACAAATAAAACCCCGTCAAGATCGATGAGAAACCCCTTTACATCCATTAATATACTCCTCACTAAGAACTGCCGAAATCCATGCAGGATGTTGCATCGAACCGTGGTAAATCCGGTATTGTTCTCTGAATCAGAAATATTCTGGCCCACACGTTGTCAGTCAGACTCTTCCTGCCTTGACTACACTTTTGCGTTAACGGATACGTGGGGAAGGGATAGTTGAATGGGAATTCCATAACTATCTTGAGTTACGTGGCAATGAACATTAAACGTCTCATTCTGCGTATGAGATGACCTTGAACAAAGGAAATCCGGAAAACAGGTTCCCAGGCAGTTTACCTTTGCATAACGTGCCACGTGAGCCCGATTACTTTCACCCCACACGGATGGATGATTTAAATCCCTGACAACGTTTTTGTATTCATACGATGTCGGCCACACATGCTTCCGCGCGGATTGGGTCCCTCTGGCAGCAGCGCCTGGACTCGATGAGGGAATACGAAGTCGTTCGTGATGGCAACATTTTTGCAACAAGCTTCGCAAACAGTATAGTCTTTTCCTCAGAGTATGAAAAGGCCCGTGACCACCTTGATGCACTCGTAACGAAGTACCGGAACGTCAGGTTTGAAGATGTCTTTTCGGGAAGTGAGATAGTCAACGAAGGCGGGACCTGCTTTTTGCGAAAAACCAGACAGGATATCAGGATCCCGGCTCTGGATATTGACCGGTTCAGGATAGAAATCCTGAAAGACCTCACCCTTGTGCACGGTGTCGGACCAAAAATACAAACACGACTGAAATCGAAAGGATACCAGACATTACCTGATCTGGTGCAGCACCCGAAATTCCGTTCACCTGCAAACGATGTGCTGAAATGCCTGCAGGGCGGCAGTTCGACAGAAATTATGGATTTAATTGGCTGCAGGCATTCAAAATCTCATCCGAGAGTCCTGGGGGCGGCCGGACTCCATGAACCGGAAGATTATGTATTTCTTGACATTGAAACTCTCGGTCTTTTTTCCCGCCCCATAATCCTGTTTGGGGTCGGTAAAGTTGAGAATGGCAACCTTATTGTCCACCAGTACCTGATCCGCGATATCAATGAAGAACAGTCTGCACTGACCGCGACAATTGATCATCTGTCTATTGAACAAGCGGCACTGATAACATTTAATGGCAAATCTTTTGATGTTCCTTATGTTTCGGACCGGCTTGCTTACTATGGCATGGGTTGTTTTGGCGGAATACCTCACTTCGACGTTCTTCATTTCAGCCGCAGGCGATGGAAAGACCATCTCCCCTCTCTTCGACTCGCCTCGCTTGAAACGGCAATCCTGGGCATCCACCGTCATGACGATATTCCTGGGCAGATGGTGCCGGAATTTTATGAAACCTACCTGAGAACAGGTAACTGCGGCCCCCTCGTTCCCATCATTGAACACAATAAACAGGATGTGATATCGCTCGCCCTGCTCTTTTTTTACCTGATGGGGGAGTCTTATGGCTATTGCTGATGTTATCCGTCTCCTTGAGGTTAACCCCGTATACCGGAACAGGGTAGTGCATGTAGAAACAATCATGCCGGTGCTCCCCCGGTTCGGGATACTCAGGGCACCTCTTGACGATTTGCTTGCATCGTATCTTGGACAACACCGGATACGACTCTACACTCACCAGTGCGAAGCGATAAACTGCATACGGTCCGGGAAAAATGTTATTATCACCACCCCGACAGCCAGCGGCAAAACTCTTGCTTTTAATCTTCCGGTATTTGAAAGACTTGCATCAGACCCGGAGGCACGAGCCCTTTACCTGTACCCGACAAAAGCCCTCTCCAACGATCAGCGTATTACCCTCGAACAGATGGCGCAATTTACCGGTATATCAGCACGGCCGGCTATCTACGATGGTGATACTCCCCAGTCAAAACGGGCAGCGATTCGTGAGAACTCTCGCGTCATCATCTCCAACCCCCATGAGCTCCACCAGGTGCTGTCCTGGCATGCGAAGTGGCGCCCGTTCTTCTCCAATCTGAAATTTATCGTGATGGATGAGGCGCATCGATACCGTGGAGTCTTTGGATCTCATATTGCTTTGCTCATCAGGAGACTGGTGCGCCTGTGCCATTTTTATGGCTCCTCCCCACAGTTCATTCTCTCGACAGCAACTCTTGCCAATCCGCTGGAGTTTGCCGGCAAGATTACAGGACAGCCATTCGATCTTGTGGATGACGACGGTTCTTCCCACGGCAGGAAACACTTTGTCCTCTACAATCCTTTTTATGATGGTATCGGTGAACGCTCCACGTACCAGGAGACAAAAGATCTCCTGGTGTCTTGTGTGAAAGAGGATCTCCAGACACTCTGTTTCACCGGGTCCCGGAAAATGGCCGAACTTGTTACCCTCTGGGCCCGTGAGGATGCACGTCGTTCATCTGCCCGTCTTGCAGAATCTATATCAGCCTACCGTGCTGGCTATCTTCCCGAAGAACGGCGCCTTATTGAACGCAGTCTGAAAGAGAGTATCGTGAAGGGTGTCGTGTCGACGAACGCACTTGAACTTGGGATCGATATTGGATCTCTGGATGCAGTCATCATTGCCGGCTATCCCGGCACCATGATGTCGACCCGGCAGCAGGCAGGGAGGGCCGGGAGGAAAGGGGGCGATTCACTCGCGATCCTTGTTGCATTTGCAAATCCACTAGACCAGTATTTTATGAACCATCCTCACCACTTTTTTAACCGACCACACGAGCATGCGATCATAGATACCCGAAATCCTTACATTGTTTCCGGGCACCTGCTCTGCGCTGCTGCCGAACTGCCCCTCAGAGAGGATCCTGACCGCATGTATTTCGGCGAGCTGTTCCCTGAGCTCCTTTCTGAACTCGCGTCCACTGATCTTATCAGGAAAACAAGCCGCGGATGGGTATATTCCGGGCGGGGAAGAGCCGCAGATGCGGTTAAGCTCGATGGCATTCCCGGTTCAACATTCCGTGTTCTCTGTCACGGCCGGCTACTCGAGACAATGGACCAGGCTCAGGCATATCGTGAAGCACATAAGGGGGCGATCATGCTGCACCAGGGCGAGACATATATCGTGAGCGAAATGGACCTGGGGACCAATACTATCCGGGTGGCAACGACCGATGTGGATTACTACACCCAGCCGCTCAAAGAGGTTGATCTCTCGATTATTGAGACCCTGGAGACATGTCTGGTACATGGTGCGCGGTGTGCATTTGGTGATGTGGAAGTAACGGAACGGTATACCGGCTACAAAATCATGCGCAAAGACACTATCATCGGTTTGGAACCCCTTGATCTGCCACCGATCACGTTCAGAACAAAGGCGTTCTGGGTTATACCCACAACGTACACCGAACAATGTGTTAAACATTCAAACCTCGATCTCGCAGGCGGGCTGCATGGAGCTGAGCATGCGATCATCGCTCTCATGCCCCTGCATGTTATGTGTGATCGATGGGATATCGGTGGATTATCATCTCCGGCGTTTGGTGAGAATTGCGAACCGGTGATTTTTGTCTATGATGGTTATGAAGGTGGGATCGGGCTTGCAGAGAAGGCATACGAGCTCCTTCCAGAAGTGCTTATAAGTGCATACGAACTGGTACGGGACTGCGGGTGTGATGATGGGTGCCCTTCCTGTATTTACTCGCCCAAATGCGGGAATGACAACCAGCCGCTCGATAAGATTGCTGCGGTCCTGATTCTCATGGATCTGTGTACCCAAACGGAGAAAAATGAATGTACCGTTTTATCCATTGAATCCGGACAGGCATTCTATTAATCCGCGTATTTTCTTCAATCAACAAGTATTTCCCGGATTTCCGGGCTTTCAGGTTCGGGTTCATTATCAAAGATGAACAGGTCATCGATCCTTGCATGCAGGGTACGGGCAACATCGTGAGCGAGCCTGAGGGAGGGATTATACTTTCCCTGCTCTAAAAAGACGATTGTCTCCCGTCGAACGCCGACTTTTTTGGCGAGATCATCCTGGGTCATGGATACTCGGGAACGGTACTCTTTTATTCTTGTCTGCACGTGTATTCACTCCAATGTTATTCAACATCCCCTCTTTGGAACAGGTATATCTGATAAATCACAGCAGATATTACAAGCACCGTCAAAGAGAGTGCGAGAACAATCTGTGTTCCTAAAAGGAGGATGCCCATGAGGTCCAGCCAGTACACTACTGAAATAAATATGATTCCTGTCAGCCAGGCATAAGAGAGACCATAAGCGCCAATCTTTTTCGATCGCTCATCGGATTCGGGACCATCCCTGTACTGGCGGTGCCGGAGAACTCCCACGGCCAGAAATGCGCATCCTCCCGTTATGAGAATTGTGCCAAAAAAGAATCCTCCCGGCTGAAAAACGGTAATAATGAGGCCACTCACCAGCATAAACGCTCCGATAATGATACGATAGAGATTTCGTTGCTTCATTTCCCGCACACCTTTTGTGATATATTTCTAACATTGATAAATATTAATGTTATCTATTTCTAACACAAAACTTTTGGAATCCATATTATTATTTTCGGATAACTTAGGGAAAAAGAAAAGAGAAAAATTATTCCTGGACGATTGATCGCACAGACAAAAACACCGGCCCCCGTACATCAACTTTTTTGTTAGTGTCAGTTACTGCCCGCATCGCGAATTCATCAATTAGTAAGTTAATATCGCTGGGAAGTTTTGCCATCTTTACCTGGACAACTGTGGATTTGCCACATCGTGCCGCTTCCTCAATCCGTGCAGCTGAAAGTGCTGCCACTGCGGAGAGATACGTTATGCCCGTCGAGATCCCCTCGGTGCGCACCTGTTTCCACTTTTCTGTATCCGGGACACCAAGAATCGAGCCATCATGGACAAAAATCTCATTAGCACATGCCGGGCCGCAGAGTTTTGCATTGGTTTCCGTCTCTTCGACAGCCACTTTCACCTTCACTCCCCCCAGTGCTCCTTCCCACACATCAAACGAGCATGGCCCGGGTGCAGCTCCTTGTGCAGTTGCAACTCGGATAATTGCTGCCGTAAGCATCTTTCCCTCAGGAGATACCGGCTCTTCGCGCAGTCTGACTGCACGGGAAATCTCCTGATCGGTAATAATGGGGGGGAAGAACTGGGGGAAACAGAGTTGCCGGACATCGTTTGCATTGTATGCTATCATCGCGAGACGTTCCACCCCAAGTCCCAGGTTCATGACCGGTATACCAATACCGTATTCGGCAAGTGCTGAGGGGGAGTACATGCCAAAAGTGGCCACTTCCACCCAGCCATGTACCGGGTGTCGTGCGTAGACCTCAGTCTGGGAATCCGGCATATAGTATTTGGAGCGCTTCTCATCCGGCTGGAACCGGAAATCAGTATATCCAAAAGCAGAGAGGAGTGCCATGCTTACTGCTTTTCCCTCTTCATTGGTAATATCCTCACCCGCAACAACGCAGGATGCGGAGTGGTAGGTCATAAGTCGGGTCGGTCCCTCGGCCTGTTCACGACGGAAACACCGGTCAACCGAGAAGAGCCGGAGGGGCATTGGTGTGTGTTCCCAGATAGCCCCGAGGGTCATGAACCACCCGCTTGTCATATGACTGCGGAGGGTGCTGCGAGAGGACTCAGGGACGAGCGCACGGAACTCCGGGAAGACAGCTTCAAGGATGTGTACCACAAGTGCATCATCCACACCAAGTACCTTTGCCAGCTCAATGGTGAGTTCATCACCATCAATCTCAGATTTCTTGTAAGCATGGAGGGTTTCCCGTAAGCGCTCTTCGGTCTCTTTTGTCATCGTATGGTATGGTGCCTGATGATAGCTTTGACCAGGTGGGATTGAATCGCGATGTATGAGCGGACTCCGGTGGCTCTGCAGGATC
>Ga0210091_1000002_pt1 | contig 37795 bp, 43 predicted proteins | sample WestPond_Cattail_5_FD_185581 | JGI IMG/M metagenome (GOLD analysis project Ga0210091, IMG submission 185581) | Wetland microbial communities from the San Francisco Bay, California, USA, that impact long-term carbon sequestration -... | ecosystem: Environmental > Aquatic > Marine > Wetlands ... | reverse complement strand
TGAAGATCTTGTATCCGGTTCAATTGAGCGATGTTGCCACCCAACAAAACTCCTGTCACCCCACTCACAAATGCTGTTACAGATGCCGTAAGCCCGGTTTCACCGGCAAGAAGCAAGCTGATAAGAAGTGCGGTAAACCCAGGAATGAGAAGAGATACATGTATACCTGAATATGTCACAACACGCGTTGAAAAAAAAGTAGTTATTGCAACAATAAAGATTCCAGTAAAAACCAGGGAGGGTCCGGTTATCAGTATCGCCTGGAACAGAATATAAAGAGATAAACACACCGGAATAACAGCGCCCCCAAGGTTGAGGGATATCGTTGTGTCCCACACCTGACTGGTTGCGCAGGGAACACACACATCAAAAGCGGTTGCTTCGTCGTGGGAAAACCGTATCATATCGCGCCGCACATGGTACACCGGAATATTAACGAAACTCCCAAACAGCATCAGCAGCACAACAGCAAGTGCGGATATCCATGAAAATCCCAGCCGGGTAAATGCCGCGCCGATAATCCCAAGAATGAGCAACGGGATGAGTAGGACCACAAGAGCGATGAGTAAAATAATCGCGAACACGGAAAGCGGGCCAGCTGAATAGAAACGAACTCCGTCACTCATGGTAATTCCTTATTCATCCGGTTTCATGCACACTATTGCTGCGTGATCATGGTGGAACGGAGCAAGCCAGACACATTCCTGCACAATGAGTCCTGCAGACAACAGAACGTCAAGTGTATCCTGAAAGACTTCAGCAGGTTCCTTTCTCACATCAACGCTCCTCGTCTTGAGCATCAGAATCAGAAATCCTCCTGTTTTTAAGAACGAACAATTCCGAAGAGCAATACTTGCCTGTTCAGGCTGAGCCACATCCTGATAGAGCAGATCGACAGCTTCGACCATCGAGGCATACTGTTCGGGACGGGCAGCATCTGCCATAATCGGGATGACATTCCTTCGCCGCCGGGACACTTCAAGGAGATCCTGCATCGGACGGGGGGCAAACTCCACAGCATATACCACATCGACATAATCAGCGACGTGAGACACTGTTGTCCCGTTTGCTGCTCCAAGATACAATACTCGCATTCCGGTTTTGAGCTCGACACCGGTTCCTACATGATAAAGGGCAGACATCTTGCTTCGGTGAGGGTCCCATACCCGGGCACCCCCCAGCATCCGCTCATTGTAGACCCCGCCCTCGCCTTGTGATAGTAAAACATCACCAATCCAGATCACGGTTCATTCCTCTTCCCAACTGCATCGATACGCTCCTGAGCCGCTTCAAGAAAATCCGTGGCTGTGACTCCTCTGAAATAATCAAGCCTGGCAGCAATCGCAATTTTTCCTGCAAGCACACGGGCTACTTTACCCCGGATGTTCCGGGGGGCATTATGCACCCGCCTGTGTTGAAAGATGATCCCGTGCTTCGGACAGGGAGACCTTGTTTTCAGGTGCGAGAACAATGCCGTTCGGGCACCCAGGACCTGGATCGCACTTGACGGTAGCCTCGACAGTAAAAGAAGCCCTCCGGCATGTGACAGGAGCCGGGCGGCAACAAGTCCCCCGATCAGCGCACTGGTGTTGGGCATTACACTATTTGCCCGTGCCGATACCTCTTTAGCGAGAAATGTCCGCGTTTCCGAAAGCTGCTCGATCTCCACGGCAACTCTGCCAAGCGCCCCTTTACTCTTCTCACGCATGGTTTTAACCAGAATATGCGCCGGCGTCCTTCGGTACTTACGGGAGAAAGACGGGTGCCGGACCAGATACCATTCCGCTGCCCTTTCGGAGAGCAGGTTAATAACGGTATCGATCTCATCAAGTGTCCTTACCATCTGGAGCAGTTCTGCATCTTTTCTTGCATACTGCTCCCGTATTGAACGTTCGGCATCGGCAATGCAGACTGCCTGCAATCTTGCGAGATAATCTATACGATCACTACATGCACCACAAAGAACTGCCTGATCCCATTCGAGCGGTATGAAGGAGTCCATACTGACGGAAATCGATCGAATGCGATCGATTATGGCATTTGAATCTCCGATAAACAATGTGCAGCGTCCATCATCCACATCACCGAACCAATAGGACTGCATCAAAGGAAATTTAGGGTTCGTGTCCGTATAAAACCATAGATCACATGGATTGGGGCAATACGGAACGTATCAACCGATTACATCCATGCTATTCCAAAAGAGTAAAGAATGACCGGCATTATGATAGCGCCCATGCAGAATACTCTCGGAATATTTACCAGATGCGGCACGAGCCCCAGTGCAGTTGCCAGGATAAGAATAACCACGCCGAACGGGCCCGTGAGGATAATGCAAAGAATGACAATAAATACAATAACCGCATGGTTCAGCAATCTCCCGTCAATCCCGTTTAACCTGCTCGCAGAACGGGATAACACTACCGTAATACCATAAGCCGCGCAAGCGGCAAGAACGCCGATAATGGTCAGTTCACTCATAGTGGGTAACGGGAGTTCCGAGATAGCAACCATTACGCCGTTTCGCATCCGGGACAATGCGAACAGTGCAGCGAGTCCGATAAACGCATTTGAAGTGTTCGCCGCACTTGTTGCAAGGATATATGTCCGGCGGTTCCTTTCATATCCGATAAGAGACGCAAGCACACTATTTGCAGATGCTGTGGAGAGTCCCGGAAGCCATCCGACTGCCACTCCGGCAAATGTACCGACAAGGGAATATTTCATTATTGTTCTGTCTTCCATCCGGATACCCTGGAAATGCTGTTCCGGCATTGTTCCCTGCGATGCAGTAAGGAGAACAGAAATCCCAAAAAGCCCGGTGAGAAGCGGCATAAGGATCGCACTGCTTCCAGCAAGTGTGTGCCAGCTGAGAAATGCGTAGCGGAGTGAGAAAATCCCAAGAATCCCGGATCCACAAAATAGTGCAAGTGCCCAACCGGGGCACTCACTGGTGACGATCATATACCCCATCGTTGAAATCAACAGAATGCCAATCCACCAGTCAAAGTATGGCTGGAGAGCGGGAAGGAGGAAAAAACAGATTATGGAAAGCGGTACAGCTATTACGATTGCACAGGCACTTCCAAGTGCTGCAATCCTCACAGCTTCCTCGCCATTACCCTCAAGACAGAGAGCATGGGCCGGGAGTACAGCAAGTGAAGTATCAGCATCCGGAATGCCCAGGAATGTACTCGGGATAGAGTCCACAAATGTGTGCGTTATGAGGGCACCAAACATAGCGCCGGCAAGCACGAGAGGGCTAAAAAATGACAGGAATGCAACCTGTAAACTTAGGAGAACTCCGGCAAGGGTGTTTGAATGGATACCAGGGATAATCCCGCTTATGGTACCAAGCAATACCCCAATAAGAGTACCAAGCAGGATCTCGATCATTCAGAAGAGATGTGGGAGAATGAACATAAATTCACCGAAATGCATACCATCATATCATGACGAGGTGATGAATCCGTAATGAAGATCGCGGTCACCCGGATTGCGGGGAAGGAAAAAAACGACGTCGCACGCTGCGCACAGTTCGGTCATATCTGCTACAGTGTCCACCCTCTGCGCTCGGAAATCAGACCTGACGCAATTACAGCATTCATCAATGCGGTCGATCGAAGTGATTTTGACTGTCTTTTCTTTACCAGCGCACTACCGGCAAAGATCATTGCACCGCTGCTGAACAGGTTCCCCCGGGTAATTGCAATCGGACCACAGACTGCAAAAGAACTTCAGCACTTTGAGATCGATTGTGAAACTCTGACCAGTTTCTATTCAAGAGATTTTGTGCCTTATCTGGGAGACTGGATAAGAGGGAAGCATATTGGCATCCCGCGGGCTGATGTACCGAATCCTTCACTTATTGATGCAATCACCGCAGCCGGGGGGATTCCTCACGAATTCCGGTGTTACGGGCTGGAACCTACCGGAGATTCCCTGTCACTTCAAGATGCAGATGCGATACTTTTCACGAGCGCCATGTCATTTTCAAAGGCGGTATGGAATCAGCACCTGGACATTATAGTGATAGCAATCGGTGACATCACCGCCGCGGCAATGCAGGCAGCGGGAACGAACCCTGTGGTAGTAGGGGATGGTTCTCTCGAAGGAGCAATGATAGCACTCAACAATTATCTTAACAGACAAAGGAAGTGAATTGGATGACGGGAGATGCAGAAAAGGATGAACCCCTCCATTTGTGGACCCACGCCGGGATAATCGTCATTGACAAACCAAGAGGGCCGTCAAGTCATCAGGTAGCTTCATGGGTGGGGAAGATGCTCGGCTGCCAGGTGGGGCATGCGGGAACACTCGATCCGCAGGTTTCTGGTCTGCTTCTTGTCATGCTTGGAAACGCGGTTCGTCTTGCCCCACTCCTCCTCCAGCATGATAAGGAATACATCTGCCTGATGCGGCTCCATGGCGATATTGATAAAACCCGAATTGAGCAGATCGGCGCGGAGTTCACCGGCCGACTCTATCAGCGCCCTCCACGGAAGAGTGCAGTCAAGCGCGTCCTCCGAATCCGCACCATCCATAAACTTGAAATTCTTGATTGTGAAGGGCGCGTTGTCCTGTTCCGCGTCAACTGCGATGCCGGTACCTACATCCGCTCGCTCTGCCACCACATGGGACTTGCCCTGGGGGTTGGTGCACACATGGTGGAACTTCGCCGCACCCGGTCGGGGGCATTCAGTGAACAGGATATGCATACACTTCAGGATGTGCAGGATGCCTGTATTGCGGCAAAAGAGGGGGACCGTAGAGCACTCTCCTCGAATATTCTATCAGTAGATTCAGCAGTGCCCGATCTCGCGACGGTTATTATCCGGGACACCGCAATTGATGCTATCTGCCACGGTGCTGTGCTTGCAGGCGTTGGGGTAATCAGCTGTGATGAGTTCAAACCAGACCAGACCGTGACGGTTCTATCAAAGAAAAAAGAGTTCATATGTCTGGGCAGGGCACTTGTATCATCCAATTCGTTCAAACCGGGGGACACAGGCCTGGTAATCGCGCCTACCACGGTTTTCCTGCCTCCTGGAACCTATCCCCGCTGCTGGACCAAAACAGGTAAGGTAAAAATGCCAGATAAAACACTGAACAAAAAATCGAAAAAAAAGATACCATTAAAAAAATACCCGTCTAACAGATAGGATACACTTTTTGCTGAGGTAGTCTAGCGGTAGGGCGCAGGCCTGGAAAGCCTGTGGTGCGAAAGTGCCTCGGGGGTTCAATTCCCCCCCTCAGCGTCTAATTGTTCTCTCCTTATTTTTACACGCTTTTGTTTAGTGGTGAACAGAGAGATTCATTTGCAAACGCAAAATATTCAGGAACGACTTCAAACCCAAGGAAATGTCGTCCCTCCCGCTGTGAAACGATCGCTACCGTTCCTGAACCAAGGAATGGATCAAAAACAAGATCGCCGGCATTACTTGAATACATCAGGATCTTTTTTACAATTTCAGAAGGGAGTTTGGTGGGTGTCTTCTTTCTTCCTTTCCAGTATTCACGGTTGATGACCCACACGTCTTCGGGGTAATGATCAATTTTGTTGAAGGTATACCATTTCGGGTCTTTTACCACAAACAGGATATGATAGTGACTGGTGACATATTTTTTCTTCGTGAAGACACCGAACTGGTATTTCCATATGAGGTGGTTAATCGTTGTGAATCCTGCTGTATCAAGCCCTTCAAGGATATCCCGGAGCCGGTTCCAGCCGGAAAAAACATACATGCTCCCATTGGGAGCAAGCACCCGTTCAGCTTCTGTCATCCACCTTTGAGTAAACCCCCGGTATTCAGATTCCGGAATTTCCTGATACCCTTCAATAACGTTGGATCCGGTGCGGTTGTAATTCTCCCGTTGTGCTTTGAAGTCAATGGCAAACGGCGGGTCAGTTACAATAAGATCAATTACTCCTTCAGGAATATTCGGCATAAGCTCGAGTGCATTACCAGGGTAAATTGTATCAGGTTCAAAGGCACCCAGCCACCGATTCATCAGCACGTCCCGCCAAATTCCCTACCTGTCTCAAATGCTTTCACATTTATTTCAACAGTCTTTTTCGGAACAAGATTTTTGACCGCTAAAAGGAGCGACTCAGGTTTGAGGGGCATTGATTTTGATGCCGCTCCCAGCATTACCACGTTTTGCGACAGGGGACTCCCTGCATCCTCTGCCATTTTATCCGCATCAGGCAGGCAGAGTGCATATTTTTTCAATGCTGCAATGATCTCGTTTTCTGTGGGCGCTACAAGATTTTGCGTATATACTGATGTAGGAAGAACAAGGTGCTTGTTCACTACCATCTTCCCGCCTTTTTTCAGGTAGTGAGAATAACGGATCGCTTCGAGAAGATCAAACGAGATAAGGAGATCCGCCTGCCCCGGGGGGATCAGTGGCCCAAACTGCCCGTCGATCCGTATGTGACTTTCGACAGAGCCTCCCCGCTGTGCCATACCATGCGTCTCCGCCCCCTTCACGTGCCTCCCTTCGATAAGGCATGCTTCGCCAAGAATATTCGAGGCAAGAATTGTTCCCTGGCCCCCAATTCCGATGATCAGGATATCAAAACTTCCACTCATTTCTTCCCCTCCCGGACAATTGCACCGACTGGACAGAGCTCAGTACATACCGCGCAACCACTGCACAATTCATTAATCCTTGCTTTTTCATCTTCAATTTCAATGGCAGGGCAACCAAAACGGATACAGGTCCCGCAGCTGGTACAAATATCAGTATTGACCCTATACCTCCCACGTTTCACCCCGACACGACGCGCTGATATAACACACATCTGTTTGGCGATAATGACCTTCACGCCCTTCCGTTTCTTTGCTTCCTGTAAAATGTTAACCATGCCGGTAATATCGTACGGGTCAACACTCTCAACAAAACTGACACCACAGGAGCGGCACAATGCATCAAGAGATACCGGCGGACTCTCCACGCCACATGCGGTCACGCCGGTGTTTGGGTTCGGCTGATGTCCGGTCATAGCTGTAATCCGGTTATCCAGAATCACAACGGTAATGTTTGCCCCGTTGTAGACTGCATTTATTAACCCCTGGATTCCTGTATGCAGGAACGTGGAGTCCCCGATTGTACAGACAATGTCATGCGGATCACCGGCATGAGAAATACCGCTCGCAACAGTAATCGATGCTCCCATGCAGATGGTAGTGTCAACAACCCCAAGCTGGAGCCCGAGTGTATAACACCCGATGTCACTTGGGTAGATCGCATCCCTGAATACTTTTTTTATGGCATAGAATGCACTGCGGTGCAGGCATCCGGCACAAAGGATCGGTGGGCGGGGGGGAAGGTTTTGAATAGGATCGACCTGCGGGAATGGGTTTTTTGGCAAAAATCCCGCCTTTTCCATTATCACCGCAACTACCTGGGGAGATAACTCCCCTTCGTATGGTGCATACCCATTTTTTTTCCCAAAAACCGGGATACATCCGGCAGCCTGTCGTACAGCTTCTTCTGCTTCTGGTGCGAGTTCCTCAATCACAAGCACTTTTTCATGTTTTTTTACAAAATCGCCCAACCACGCCTCATCTATCGGGTACGCCCCGATTTTCATGAACGAGACTCCTTCTGGCAATAACTCCTGCACATACGTGGCACCGATCCCGCCTGAGATTATTGCGATCTTTCCCCGGATTGTGTAGCAGTTGAATCCCCGTTCAACCAACCGCTTCTTCATTGCTGCCTGTTTATCGTTAAGTTTTTTATGCAGAACACGGGTATGCGCCGGAATTACGACATACTGACGCGGATCTTTATGGAACTCACCTTTCCGAATCCTCACAACCGGCTCGCCTAAATCGACATCACCTTTCGAGTGGCAGATACGAGTCGTGGGGCGGAAGAGAACGGGCAGCCCCAATTCCTCGGAAAGCCTGAATGCTTCCGGGATCATATCATGTGCTTCCTGAATGCTTGCAGGATCGAGACACGGTATCCGTGCGAAATGTGCATAACACCGTGTATCCTGTTCGTTCTGCGAGCTGTGGGCGAACGGATCGTCGGCACTCATTATTACGAGTCCTCCAGTAACACCCGTATAGGCACTCGTCATCAGTGGATCCGCGGCAACATTGAGCCCTACGTGTTTCATAGTACAGAGTGAACGGATGCCGCACCATGCTGCAGCGAGAGCGTTTTCCAATGCCACCTTTTCGTTGACTGACCATTCAACATAGTATGAACGGTCAGGTTGCACACGCAGCACGTCAATCACTTCAGATGATGGTGTACCTGGGTAACCACTTACAAAATCCACACCGGACTCAACACATGCGTGGGCTATCGCTTCATTCCCGAGGAGATATTTACGTCCCATGATCTCAGTCCCGTACTTATACCGTGGCCTTTCTACACATATCCCTATCTGAATGTATCATCATGTCACTCTGCCGGTTCACAACTTATAAAAACTCTGGTGGAGTAGTAAATAAGGTAAATTTCAGGCAAACTTTTGGGCCCGTAGCATAGCCCGGTGGTGCGCCCGGCTGATAACCGGGAGGTCATGTGTTCGAATCACATCGGGCCCATCCACGATATTCCGGTAGATTTTTTATTTTCTTAACACAGTTTTATACAAGATCTATGGTTCTTTCCCGGTAGTGGATACATTGTTTACCGGATTTTTTTGATGAGCCTCTTCCCTTCTGTCCTTGAGATAATATCTTGCATTGCTTGCAGTGTTTCAACCAAAAACCTGCAATCATCAGCCACCATCTTAATCCCTCATGGCAGGAAGAAAAAAAGTCTTGCCGGTCATCGTTATTTTGCAAAGATATACCCCATCACTTTTTCAAGTGCTTCAACAAGCGCCTCTTCTCCTTTCAGATAATCGTGCATCGCGCGGTAAAGCATGAACATAATATCGTAGCCGTAATGCTCTAGTGCAGTCTTTGCATCAAGAGGATTAAGGTACGAATCAGTGAGGAATCCATCAAAACTGTACATAAGTTCGTAAAATTTTCCCTCTTCAGACATCACACAGAACTGGTCGGTGACCGGCATCTGGGGATTGTCCGGCCGGAATGCAGCAGCCTCTGCTGCTTTCCCAAGAATGATCATCTTTTGCGGGTAATAGGCAGGATCGTAGATTTCTCCTTTGGTATCCTGCTTTCCCTTCCTTAGCATATTCAGACCGACAACCTTGACCACGGGAATCGCGGATTTTGCCATCCGGGTCAGGAGTTCAGTGTCATGGTTCCTGATCTCGTGTGAAAGCGAATCGCCTTTTTCCTGCAGCTCTTGTATCTTCTTCTCAAGTTTTTTTAGTCCAGCTTCAATTTCATCCATTGACTTCACCAAAACACAGCGATATTGTACGATAAGGAATGTTTATCCCAGGGGTATAAATCCGCTCGTTTTTTTTAAAAGAGCAATGGCGGGATCCAACCTTCGGCTGAGGTTATTGAGGAAGATAGAGAAGTGAAATCCTAAGGGATTGTTAAGGAGGTAAATTATCTTTTGGAACGACTGACCTTTCCAAGAATATGACTCCACATCTTAAAAGTTCAGAGATTTGAGGTTACCTGACCAGATCCCCCAAAAAAAAATACCTCCGGTCATTTTTCAGGATCGCCTGACCTTCGAATCCGACAGGAAGATTTTCATTCATCACAATCCCCAGATAATTGGGCGATCTGGCCATTACCGATCCCGTTTTAATTGTTTCTGTCACAAGAAAGGGTACCTGTTTTCCAAGCCAGCCGGCATTTATTGAAGCGTAGACCTTTTCAGCACAGGAATTCATGATGCGTGAACGATCTTTTTTAACCCAGTCAGGAAAGTCTTCTTTTGAAGAGAGGGGAGTAAAAGGACGCTGTGAATACCGGGTGATATTTACTTTGTTCGGACGCACCCTTTCTATCAGATCAACCGATTTTGAAAAGTCTTCTTCTGTTTCGCCGGGAAACCCGACAATCATATCTGTGGCTAAAATAATTTCAGGGTACCGTTTCTTAAAAGTAGCAACAATTTCTTCAAAATCTGCTACGGTATATCCTCTCCCCATCCGGTCTAGTATTGCATCAGATCCTGACTGAACGGGTAGATGAATGAATTTGAAAATATGTTCAGCGGCGAAAGCATCAACCAGATCATCAAGAATTCCCATCACGGTTGCAGGGTTCATCATTCCCACTCGGATCATAAACCGTCCTGGCAGATCCCTGATACCGTTTAAAAGACCGGGAAGCGATTTTCCAATATCCCGTCCCCAACAACTCGTATCCTGCGCAGTAATCTGGATTTCGGGTGACCCTCTGTTCGCATGCGCCAGTATCTCTGCAAAAACCTCCTTTTCAGGAAAACTTTTCAAAGGTCCGCGGGCGATTCTGGTAAGACAATACGTGCAATTGCCCGCACATCCCTGAGACACCTGGACAATCGCCACACCATCACCACCAACGTTTCTGACGGTACGGTAAGCTTCATGAATTATTTCAGAGGGCAGAAAAACAGGTGTACAAACCGCTAAAATTGCCTCGCGCTGAACTTCCGGCATACATCCCGTCACAAAGAGGTTATATTCCTGCAACTGTGAAAGCCGCCTGAGCATGCGCCTCTCAGTTTGTCCAACAACAGTACAGGTATTAATGATAACGGAGTCCGCCTCTTTTGCTGAATCGACAAAGGTGCTTCCTTTGTCCTTTAAGATCTCGATAAGTTTTGCCGTGTCCCCGAAGTTATAACGGCACCCATACGTTTCGATATAAACGCGCCTGTCGCGAAAAGTTTCGAGAATTTGAAAACCAGCATTTTTTCCGCACCTGATTTTGGGTGATTCTGCCACTTTTTCAGCACCACCGGATCTATTGAACGAACTCTGATAAATAGTGTTAAACTAACAAATACGGGGAAAACCGAAAAGTCTGAAAAATCAGATCTTAATTTATTATACCTGAAATCTCTGGCATATTTCATCTCGTGAGCACAACACTTAACCAATGGCACCCATAATCTGTTTATCATGATGAGAATCGGGCTGCTTGGCTGTGGTAATATCGGACATATCATCGCACGCCACGGGGGCGGTTTCGAAATCACAGCGGTCTTTGATAAGGTATCAGAGCGGGCAAAAGAGATCGGAAGGATTTCCGGTGCACACGCGTATGAAGATTTTGAGTCATTTATTACATCTGATATCGACATAGTTGTTGAAGCAGCATCCGTCAGCGCCGTTAAAATCTATGCGGGACGGGTTTTATCCCACAAAAAAGATCTCGTGATCATGAGCGTTGGTGCGCTTTCCGATTCGGTCTTCCAGGATGAGATCAGGGAACTGGCTAAAAGATATGGACTGAAAATACACATCCCCAGCGGTGCGATATTTGGCCTCGATAACCTCAAGATAGGGAAGATTTCAGAAATTAAAAGGTTACTTTTGAGGACCACAAAAAGTCCTGCCTCTCTGGGAATTATCGCTGATACACGAAGATTGATATTTTCCGGAAAAGCCAACGAATGTATCAAAGCGTTCCCAAAAAATGTCAATGTATCAGTCGCCATGAGTCTTGCAGCAGGACAGGATACAGATGTGGAGCTCTGGGTTGACCCGTCAGTCGACCGAAACGTTCATGAAGTCTTCGTTGAAGGGGATTTTGGTGAAACTTACATTAAGGTAACAAATGTTCCCAGCCCTGGTAATCCAGCAACAAGCTACCTTGCTGCGCTGTCCATTCTCTCGCTGCTGAATAATCTTAGTGACCCGATAGAAATAGGAACATGATTCAGTTATCAGGTGAAGCCGGGTATGGTAGTGCTCGATTATCTGCTACAATTCATTGAGGAGGATGCCCCATCCGGGGATATTACTTCTGCAGCAATAATACCGGATATTACCTGCAATGCAGTGATAAAGGCTGAACAGGATGGAGTCATCGCTGGAATCGATGAGGCATCCATACTTTTTTCCCATTTTGGTGTAGACGTGACCCGGGTGGTAAAAGACGGAGATTCTGTCTGTCATAATACCTCAATCCTCTTACTCACCGGGGATGCAAAAAAGATACTTCTTGTTGAACGGACTGCACTCAATATTATCGGAAGAATGAGTGGTATTGCAACACAGACAAGGAAAATTGTCGATATCGTATCAGCAGTCAATCCAAGATGCCGGGTTGCAGCTACACGAAAAACATGTCCGGGATTGCGGATTTTTGATAAAAAAGCAGTAAAGATAGGTGGCGGCGATCCTCACCGTATGAACTTAAGCGACGGGATTCTTATCAAAGACAATCATCTGGCTTTGGTTCCACTCAGAAACGCTATTCTGGCCGCAAAAAAAGGTTCGGCATATAAAAAAATTGAGATAGAGGTAGAAACACCTGAAAATGCCCTTTCCGCAGCAAAAGAGGGTGCAGATATCATTATGCTCGACAATATGAGTCCGGGTCAGATTAGCAGAACAATCAGTGTACTGAAAAGCGAAGGTTTGCGGGATCGTGTTATAATCGAACTTTCTGGTGGCATCGATAAAAGTTCCCTCCACCAATATGCAGAGTTGGACGTCGATGTCATCAGTTTGGGAGTACTGACCCATTCAGTAAAAAATTTTTCAGTTAACCTTGAAATTATTCCACAAATTATTTCGTGATATTTACTTCAACAGTTTTTTTAAAAAAACACTTCACCTTTTCACGGGAATTTTATTTTCATTCAGGATATCCTTCTCATAAAATGGAGAGTCCTCGACTATTGAAAACCTTAATAGTCAAGTATTACGAATGGGTGGTTATTGAGGAACAGCAATGAGTAGTCCTGAAACACAGGCAATGAGTGCTGAAGATTTCCCTGAACCTACCCCCGACGAGCTTGCGAAAATAAAAGAACGTAAAAAACTGCGTATCAAAGGATACATCACCCTGCTTAAAGATCCCAATCTCAACTACCGCTGGCGGGCGGCAGAAGCATTGGGAAATGAAGGGGATGAGACAGCAGTTGAACCTCTGATAACTGCGCTCAGAGACCCTTTTGTGGATGTTTCGTGGCTTGCTGCAAAATCCCTGGGAAATTTGGGAGACAGACGTGCTGTGGAACCTTTGATAGAAGCTTTGAAATCTGAGGATAAATGGCTCCGTAATGGCGCTGCTTGGGGACTGGGAAAGCTCCGCGATTCACGAGGTGTGAATGCGCTTCTCCCGCTTCTCAAAGATACAAAGAAAATTGTCCGGAAAACTGCTGCATGGGCTCTTGGCACTATTGCCGATGAACGAGCGACCGAAGGGCTGACCCAAATGCTTACTGATGAGGATACAGAAGTGCGGGATGCAGCACGGAAAGCGCTTGATTCAATACAAAATGAAAAGACCAGAAAGAGTACTGATTCTGAAATAAAAGTATAGGTATCGGAGAGATTGAAGTTATTTCACTTAAGTTCCGGTAATAAAAATGCATCAATGCGAGTAATTTTTTTACTATTTTATCTGATAGTAGGAAGATACCTGGGAAATATTTCCTGGGCGCTCAGGATTGACAGAAATATCTTTTCCAGAACTGATTACTATCTCTTTTTTCCCGCGATATGTTTGAACAACTCCATAGACCGATATTGAATCACCTTTTCGGAGAGTCAATTCCTGGGCAATCTGTGCCGGTATAAAAATGGTGATATTGGCCAAATACACATTCATGTGTCCACCATTTTGAGTGATTGAAATCTGGTTGATCGTACCACCAGTAATTACCAGTTCACCATCAGCAGAATTATTGGTAAAGGGTCGTGCAAAGGGTTGTTTTCCAAGCGCCCCAAGGGCCAGGTGTGCAGTAATTACAAAACAAGCAACACCGAGTAAAAGCAAAACCGCCCCCCGTTCCTGGCGTTCGAACATAGTTGAGTATTGAGAAGGCTCGTTTAAATTACCGATAGATTCATATGTTAACAGCGTTAACATACAAGCATGTATTCCACAACATTGCCACCCTCATCAAAGACGGTGATGGAAATACTGGATGCCGGAGGAGCTATGACGCACAAAGATCTCGTGCAAAAAACCCATCTTGCTCCACGTACTGTGCGTTATGCATTGAAAAAACTCAAAGAAAGGCATCTTATCATCGAGAAGTTTAACTTCCGCGATGCCCGTCAGATTATATACCAGAACCGGACCACACAAACGACGAAGCCCCAATCTGTCTGTGTATGACGAAACACACCTGCACTCTGATGCATTGTGATACAATGGTACGGAACCTTCTCCCGCCAATGAGAGCAGAGATGGTTTCCCGGTTAGTGCAAAAACAGGGCCTGAGTCAGAGCGATGCCGCAAAACGTCTCGGGGTTACAAGAGCTGCAGTGTCACAGTATATGAGCAAAAAAAGAGGAGTGAGTGAAGTTCAGATATCCACTGAGCTTGATTCACTGATAGACCGTTGGGCTCTTGCAGTAGTTACCGGTGAGAGCGACATAAATTTATGTGATGTGTGCCAGTGTGCACTTAAAAAGTTCTGAACTTTCAATGGATCCTGTTTTTCTCTTTCCTCGCCCGTGAGTTGGATCCTGGGTCATACCTTATGACGGTGATAATAGAGGAGGATGAGAATGACGAATACCACTCCAACAGCGACAAGTTTCAGGTAATCGGTTTTCACAGCCGGTGATTCAGCCATGGAATTCCAGTCGTCTTCAAATACATCAAGAAAGTACCGGGCGACACCAGGATGATCAATAATTACTCCTGCTTCCCGGTTAAAATTGGGCGAGTTGCTGTTCCAGTTTATACTGCTCACCAGCACATACTTATCATCCACTATCACTCCTTTGTTATGAATCTTATCAACCTCGTTGGTTGAGAGATCGACACACCGGGCTTCCAGGGGAATCTGTTCGTCTGACCCGATGCGGTTAATAAGCGCAACCATCTCGTCATTGTCCGCTTCATCTTCGATATTATACCAATAAGAATCCAGCAATACCCTGACATGTACTCCCCGGCGGGAGGTATTGATCGCTGCTGATAGATATGGATTCAGGGAGTACGTCGTCTCGTTGGTGATATATGCCTGCTCGATCTCGATACTCTTTTCAGCAGAGTTTATCAGCTCGGTTATCTGGTTGCTGGTGTCTGGTGAAATAACAGGACGAACTGTTGCACCGGTAAAATATCCGGGCTGGAATTCTACGGTATATTTCCCGGAAGGCATGGATTCAGGAGTCCCAGCTGATCCATTATAAACAGTCATAGATTTTCCGCTATAATCGGTCTGGTAGACGGTTGAAAAATACTCTGCAAGTCTGGGATCTTCGAGATACACACCCCAGCCGCGATTGCCGGTCATTCCTGCAGGAGGAAATCCACTATATTTGAAGTTCTCACTGGTAAGCAGGACTGCACGCTTGTCGATCACCATATATTTTGCATGGTCATAGCGATAGGGAGCAGGTTCTCCCTTGCGTGATACCATCATTGAGACAGGAATTCCACTGTCAGTCAGATTCCGGATCGCCTCTTTTCCTTCCGGACTAATCCCACCAACGGGACCGCCTTCAATGACAACCTTAATATCAACCTCCCGCGCGTGTGCTTTAATCAGTGTATCTGTCATGAGCGGGCTTGAAAATTCATAAACATTCAGGAGCACCTGATCTGATGCCTGATTGACTGCATAAGAAAAGATCTCATTGGAGCAATCCGGCGAAACAAACGTTATTATTGATACATTCTGGAATACTGCTGGAGAAAATCGTGACTGTCCGATCATGAGCGGGCGGGGATCCCACACCCCTTTGTCAAGATAATGTATCTGTCCTTCGCGAGGTTTCACATCTTCGGGCCATGCAACTTTCTGAAGAAGTATCCCATTCTCATACAGCATAAGAGCATCTTTTGAATTCGCCAAACGGAGCGTATCACCCTTAATCACATCTGGAACCATCTGAGAATAATCCAGCCATTCAAAGTCAGGGTATATTCCATGACTTTGTTTAAACGCTGTCCCGCTGCGGGCAATGGTCAGCAAACCGTTAATCCGGGTGCCCGGGGGGAAACGAAACCCACCCTGGCCATCGGAAATCGTGATACCATCAAGGGAGCCGGTACCTGACAGGACAAGATACTCATCAGCATCCTCATAAATATGAGGATCAGGACAGAACTCAATAATCTGGACTGCGGAACCTGCGTGCATCACACACCACAAAAAGAGGAGAAGCACAAGGAACCGACGCATTATCACTCCATTTCGCCATGCTCCTTTTATAATCTGGCGATATAACTCTCCGGGAGTATGAAAAAGTGCCGGGAATCATACAAAGATCAATCAACCTCACCAATATTGGTGAAAGTAGGAGGAAGCCTGTATAATCAGATTCCCGACCTTGCACCTGTCCTTATTGCATCAAAACGCCCGTTATTTATCATCCCTGGCGGGGGGCCATTTGCTGACCTTGTGCGAAAGGTTCGGGTAAATAACGATGCAGCACACTGGATGGCCATCGCTGCAATGGAACAGTATGGTTGGTTCATCTCCTCATTTGGCATTTTAACAACGGACAAAATATCAGTGCCCCTGATAACAACAGTGTTGCTTCCCTATCTCTACTTCAGAAAGAATGACATCCTGCCCCACACGTGGGATGTGACGTCTGATACTATCGCTGCCTGGTTGGCAGATTCCCTTCATGTCGATCTTCTCCTTCTCAAATCTATTGATGGTATTTTCATCAACGGGATCCTCCAGGAGCAGGTAAGCGGGCCGGTGGAATCAGATATAGTTGACCCCTGCTTTATTCCGTTTGTGATAAAAAATACGGTGAAAACAACCATAATCAATGGAGCACAACCAGATCGGGTGGAAAAATACCTGAACGGATATATGGTCCCCCGTACTGAGATCGGTACAACCTTTTAAAGGTTCTAAAAGAGATACTATAGGAATCCTTGGAGGAGCAATAATGTCAGATAAAAAATGTACGTCCTGCAATGCCCCGCTTGCAGAAGAAGGTGCAACCGAATTCGGATGCCCCGCATGTGGTGTTGAGATCAACCGGTGTTACCGGTGCCGGGAGCAGAGCATCTCCTACACCTGCCCAAAATGTGGATTTGGGGGGCCGTAATTCATGGGAAGTGTAGCAGTAATAGTCAGGGTTATGCCCGAATCGCCGGAAGTCAACCTTGAACAATTGAAAAAAGCATTAAAGCAAAAGCTGCCCGGAATTCATGAAATACGAGAGGAGCCAATCGGTTTTGGTTTAAAGGCACTTAAGCTGGTTGTGGTCGTCAACGACTCCGGGGGCGAGACGGATGCAATTGAGAAGTCCCTTAATGAAGTAGCGGGTGTCGAACGTGCAGAAATTGTCGAAGTAACCTTAACCTGATTCAGGTTATTAAAACACTTTTTTCTTATTCTTCAAGATCTGCAAGAACCTTCTTGGTGATCGTCCGGATTTTTTCAACCGATTCGCGGAATGCTATCACTTCGGATTCATCGATCTTGATAGTGATCGGGAACACCCCATTGCGATTTACCCTGGCCGGCACGCCAATGCAGATATCACCTTCTCCAATACCGTGGACCTCGCTTTTTATATAGGCTGAAACGGTCAGGATTCGGTTTTCATCTCCAAGCACCGTCTTTACTAACGAAGCGATTGCTTCCCCAGGTCCGTAGACTGTAGATCCCTTATCTTTGATGATCAGGTTTCCGCTGCATTTTACTGATTCAATGATCTCTTTTACCGGGAGGTGTGCAAATGCCGGCAGGTTGGATATCTTGATACCGCCAATTGTCGTGGCTGACCACAACGGAACCATGCTGTCGCCATGTTCTCCGATAATGCGTGTGTGGACTTCGCTCACATGGACTTTGAAATAGGCAGCAATAAGGGATTTTAATCGCATTGAATCAAGGTGCGTTCCAAGCCCGAATACCTGGCTGGGTTTAAGGCCGGAATATTTCAAAGCAACGCAGGTCATGACATCAACGGGATTGGTCACTACCAGAATCTTGGTTTCAGGTGCGATAACACCAATAGTCTGCGCAAGAGGAGAGATGACCCTTGCATTTTCCAAAGCCAGATCAAGACGGTCCTGTCCAGGAGTTCGCGGAATGCCGGAGGTAATGATAACAACATCTGATCCGGCAGCATCTTTCAGGTTGGTTGTCCAGTTGATTTTAATATTCGTTCCGCGTGCAGCAAACGAATCAATAAAATCCTGGGTGATTCCACGGAGAAGAGTTTCACGTCCTTCCCGCCCGTAGAGAAGGATTTCCCGCACATGAGGATTTGCTGATACTGCATAAGAAGCAAACAATCCCACATTGCCGGTTGCACCAAGAATAGTCACTTTTGACATGATAATCGTACATGGGGACGTGTTATCGGTCGACTGTACGTTACTACGTTTGCCAAAGCATCCATCCTCCGCCCCGTTACCCCATGGGCGCCGGATGTCTACGGTAAGTCTGCTCCCTTCCGGGCCTGAACCGGTCCCCGCAGCAACAGGTCGCCATTCCCTCCGGAATTTTGATACCTGGCCATCGACCTCATGGGACGAGGTTTCACAGTCAGAACGCACAGGCTCCCGCAGGCCGTTGCAGCCTTCGTCAAACTTCGCCCCCCGCGTACCGACGGTTTCAGGTTACAGGTGACGCCGAACCACCCGGGCTAGTCCCCATATACCTTTGTGCACTGGCCAATAAAGGCTTTTTACCCGTGTCCATGATCTCATGCCGGATGTTATCCTTTCAACCGATGAGAATATTTAAGGAATAAATACTTCTCCACCTGCCTTTTCCAGCCATTCACGTTTGACCCGTTCAACGGAAGTGTTATCTTTTTTATCGAAAATGTCAAGTGCTGTAAGAGGATTGCTCCCAGGGGATAATACATTAAATAATTGGTTGAAATCTCCCTGATATACCTCGATTATCTGATCACCAACAGTTTCTGCTATTTTTATTGGATCAATTGTAACCGGATGTTTCTGCATATCCTGTAACTGTTCAAAGATCTTTACCCGGCTGATTTTGAGATACACCCGGTTTACTTCGAGATTGAATGCTGACCAGAATGCCGAGGCATACCAGGCATCATTCATCACAACGTGGGGCACACCAAGGCATGCAGCGGTGAGACCCAGGGTCCCCGCACCGGAGCATGCGTCAACGAAATAGGTAACAGGGGGATTTCCCACATGGTGCTCAACCGCGCGGATCTTCGGATACCCCATGCGGGGGAATTCGATATGGATAAGCGATTGTTGTTTGTACATCACTATAGGACCATTCAATAGCGGAAAAACGTCAGCTCTTACATCACATCCGGCGAGAAGTTCATAGACTTTTGGAACGGAATGCAGGTCCGGATTTGTAATTCCCGGTACAAAATCGCCTTTTTTCACGATGCCCCGGAGTTCGGGCACTTCCCTGACGAGACGTTCTGCTGAATTTTTTGTTGCCCGGGAGGTGAGGAGCACAAGTGACTTTTCCGGAAGGAACGGAGGACGATCCATAGCGAATCCCGGATGAACGAGCGGGGATCCTACTGCGATTAGCGGATCTGTCCGATTAAGATTACCCTCCTCAATCATGATGACATACATATGGGCAAAAACTTCATCGATGAATCGTTTTCCGCATGAACAGGGTTCAGTATATTCAAGATTTGGGAGAGGAGAGCGTTTGTCGAGAGCACGCATGCTGCAATCTGCGCACGGCAGAAAAATTGTGGGAAGTGTGGCAAGAAGATCTTTTGCTGACTGAACACAATCCATCTCGCACACAGGACATTTCATGCTCCTCCGTATGATTGTACAGAGATAGAAAGGTTTTCAATTATCCCAGGCAGGCCGTGAAATCCCCTAAAAAAAACTCAAAACAATAAAATAATGGGCCCGATGCGATTCGAACGCATGACCGCCCGGTTATGAGCCGGGCGCTCTAACCGGACTGAGCTACGGGCCCAAAAACGCCCCCCACAGGGCTCGAACCTGTGACATTCGGATTAACAGTCCGACACTCTACCAACTGAGTTAGGGAGGCAATATCAATACGCTTTATTAGATTCTTTGTGAGTGCTTTTAAAGGTAACTCTAAAGACGATAGCAGTTGACAACAGAGGTTTAAAAACATAGTTCCCGATCAATAACGCTTCATTGCGGCAAGCAACCGGATAAGTTCATCCAGGTCTCCGTTGAGATGCTGGAACAATTCATCCGTTTGAGGAGTGGCAACTGCACCTTCCGGAGAAGCGCGGATATACCCTAGTTGTTCCAGAACATGAAGGGAGTAACGGATGCGGTGAGAGGGGAGATCGAGCAGCTCTGCGAGCTTCATGATACCGATCGGTTCGTGATCTGCCACCGCTTTTGCTACCTCAATATGACGGCTCAGCAGTTCGATCTCATCTTTCATCTTCCTGAGCATAGTACTCCTGTAGATCTTTCAGGCAAGACCTTTAAAACGTGCCATTCTGTCTGGTACCATCATCTTTTTTATCTTTTTCCGGTTGCTCATCGAGCCATTTTTTTGTGTCTTTGTATTTCTTAAAAAAATCCAAAGACAGAATGAATGCCAGAATGAGCATGCCAATGATTATAGGAATGCTATAAGGAGAATGTAGAATAAAAAAAACAATTATTGACATAGCTACGAGGAGAATAATAATATTGAGTTCAACGGTAAGCCGGTAAAATTTCCATTTGAACCGTGTTTTTACATCTTCTTCCATCACTGGTATGTCAACTCCGAAATAAAAGTACTTGACGTTTAACTACATATATCCTGAGAGATGGACCCACTTTCAAACGCGGTCAAAAAAAGCGGGGCTGATGCCTATGTACTATACGCATCCTCGCGTGACGCTGATATGAGATACCTGACCCATTTTACGACAAGCGATCCCTTCGTCTTTTTTAAAAAACCTGGTGATCCCGGGGTTATTATCATATCCCAGATGGAGCTCGGGCGCGCATCACGTGAAGCTTCTGCAGCAGTGATGACCCGAACACAGGCCGGACTTCCTGACATTCTCAAAAAAGAAAAGGACCCCTACCGGGCAACTGCGATGATGATTGCGGGTCAGGTTGGGAAAAAAATTCTCGTTCCCCCTAATTTCCCGATTGCTTTGGCAAACTCCCTTAACAAGTATTGTACTATTCTTGTGGACAATGGCACAGTCCAGTCGATGCGGGCAAAGAAGAGCAGAGATGAAATCCTGTTGATGAAGAATGTGCAGAAAGTTACTGAAAAGGCGATGGAGCGTGCAATCTCACTCATCAGGAGTGCCTCGGTAAAAAAGGGAATCCTCTATTTAGACAAAACCCCCTTAACCGCCGAATTTGTTAAATTCTCCATGCACAGTCTGCTTCTGAAGCATGGGTGCAACGCTGTGGACACCATTGTGTCATGCGGTGAGGATACCTCAATTCCCCATATAACAGGATCGGGGCCACTCAAATCAGATGAGCCGATAGTAATTGATCTCTTTCCGGTAAATGAGATATCCGGGTATTATGCCGATATGACCCGGACTGTTGTCAGGGGAGAGCCTTCACCGGAAATCCTTGAGATGTACAACACACTCCGTGAAGCAAAACATCTTGGAATCTCGCTTGTAAGAAAAGGAGCGTCAGGTGCAGATATCCATCAGGAAGTAGTTGACTTTTTCAAAGACCATGGATACGAGAGCACCACACGGGGATTTGTGCACAATCTCGGTCATGGTGTCGGGCTTCAGGTTCACGAGCTGCCCACGGTCGGGCCGGCAGGAAAAGCCCTCCTCTCCGGCAACGTAATCACTATTGAGCCGGGACTCTACTATCCCGGGATAGGTGGCGTGCGTCTCGAGGACATAGGAGTTGTCACGGCTAAAGGGTTTGAAAACTTTACGGAATTTCCTGAGGATCTGATCATATGAAAGATGAGATTTTCGATAAATATCGTGAGGCTGGAGAGATTGCAGCAAAAATCCTGCGCAGGAGTGCACGGGAAATCCGCATAGGAGGACCATACCTGGATCTTGTTGAATCAATTGAAGTGCAGGTAAAAGAAGAGGGGGCAGCACTCGCGTTTCCTCTCAACCTCTCGTTAAATGAAGATGCTGCGCATGATACCGCATCCGCGGAAGATGCACGGGTATTTGCCAAAGGAGATGTAGCAAAACTGGATCTTGGTGTTCAGATGGAGGGGTATATAGCTGACACTGCAACCACTATCGATCTTGGGAACAATTCGCTCCTCCTTGAGGCATCTGAACGGGCACTTGAAGCTGCAATACAAGCGGTTCGCCCGGAAGTGACTGCAGGAGAACTTGGGGCTGCAATCCAGAAAGAGATTGAGTGCCGCGGATATCGGCCAATATCAAATCTTACCGGGCATGGACTTGATCAGTATATTCTCCACCGCACTCCCACCATTCCCAATATTGGGGTTACCGGGGGTGTTATACTCGAGGAAGGAATGGTATTTGCGATAGAACCATTCGCAACAACGGGGAGCGGCCATGTCGGGGAAAAGACACGCAAGGAGATTTATTCGCAGATTTCACAAAAACCTGTCCGGATTCCTGCAGCACGCGCTCTACTGGATACGGTGAAGGATCGCCATGGGCTGCCATTTGCACGACGATGGCTCAATGAAAAAAAACTGGATATCACTCTCTCCTCACTTGTCAGATCACAGGTGCTTCATGTTTATCCGGTCCTTTCAGACATCCCGGGATCCCTCGTCTCCCAGCACGAGCATACGGTGATCGTAACCGGTGAAGGTTGCATTGTAACTACACGATGAGATAGCCTTATTCATTCAGGAAATGAATAATTAAGGTTACAGCCATGTCTGGAGATTCTGAAATCCTGCGCATAATGGAAGTTGTTCTGACCGCTGAAATATTCAACCAGAACCCCCAGCTTGATATCAATGATTTGACACCCGACTGCCGTGAGATATTTTCCATTACCACGTCATCAGATATCAAACGGCCGGTCTATGTAAGCGACGGTCTGATCAAGCGCTCACTGGCTATTGCGGATGCCCACCAGAAACTGTCCGCAAACCCCTTTGTCGCATACGAAGAATTCGGACAGCGCCTTCGGATCACCGCACTTGAACCCGCGGCACTCTGGTTCCTCAAACAGGGCGGCAAGCCTATTATTGATAAAAATCCAGCACTTGCTTTCTTCTTTGAGAATATTGATTCGACGGGAATAACCTATAAGACTGTTCGCAAAGCAAATCCGCCATTTGAAGATACCAAGGCATATCTCGATGCCCGTGTTTCAAAACTTATTGGTGAAGATGAAAAACTCCGGAGCGCACTTGACCTCGTAATTATCCTTGCTCCCGAAGAAGTGGAACAGCAGATGGATGATCTTATCCGCACCCAGGAACAGACCGCCATTATTGATAAAATACAGCTTGCGATCAACCACCGGGAATTCCTGCACCGGCACAGGATTCATGAGGTGGGAAAACTCCTCTTCGTGGGTCCACCAGGTACAGGAAAGACATCGCTTGCGCTTGCAATGTCCCGGACTATGCACATGCCGGTCCTTGAGGTCAGGCTCTCCATGGTGACATCGCAGTATCTTGGGGAGACATCAAAGAATATTGATCGAATCTTTGAATTAGCAAAAAGGCTTGCACCTTCAATTCTTTTTATTGACGAGTTCGATTTTGTTGCCAAGAGCCGTGTCGCTGATGACCACGGGGCGATGAAACGTGCAGTAAACTCCTTGTTAAAAAACATCGATAAGATCAACCTGGTAAGAAACAATGTACTTCTGATTAGTGCAACCAATCATCCGCAGCTGCTCGATGAGGCAGCCTGGCGAAGGTTTGATGAAGTTGTGGAGTTCTCACTTCCCAATGAAGAGATGCGGAAGAATATCTTAATGAAGGTTACTTCCTCCTTCCAGTGTACCCTCGATTATCAGCAGCTTGCTTCCCGGACTGATGGTTTTTCCGGTTCCGATCTCCGCATGATGGTGAAGGAAGCGATTCTTTCTTCCCTTATGGCCAACCGGAAGACTATCAGCCCTGAAGATATTGAAAAAGGTATTCACATGGTGAAAAACCGGGATGCAATCCGACACCTGACATGGATATAATATGAAAATTACCCTCCTTGGAACAGGCGATGCAATAGGCACACCAAAGGTGGGATGCAATTGCCCCCAATGTTCCCACGCCAGGAAAACAGGTGCAATGCGGCTGCGGACGTCGCTTCTGGTAGAAAATGAGGGGAGACACATCCTCATCGATTCATCCCCGGATCTAAGGCAGCAGCTTCTTCTGAATGGTTCCCCTCATATCGATGCTGTGATCTGGACGCATGGGCATTATGATCATTTTATCGGATTTGGGGAGTTTTACCGAGTTCAGAAGATCCCGCCGGTATTTGCCGCTCCCCAGGTCCTCAATTACTGCGCTGATGTCTTCCGGTTTCTCACGTTTGATAAAGGAGAGATCCAGCCCTTTGAGCCGTTTGAAATTTTCGGGATAACCATCACACTGTTTATGGTGAAACATCCCCCGGCATTTACCTGTGGCATGGTGTTTGAAAACGCGGGTTCCAGGATAGGTTTTACTTCAGATACCAACATCGATATACCCCAACAGAGCCTTGACCTTCTCACCGATCTGGATCTTCTGCTGCTGGATGCACTTGTGCCATCCGATATCAGGATTCACAAACATATGAATTATCTTGATGCCTGTACCCTTGCGCAGAGTCTTGAACCGGACGAGTACCGGTGCGTTCATTTAAGCCACCTTATTCCCTGGGAACTTCCCCACCTGGGAAAAGATGGAGACGTATTCGAGTTCCGGTAACTGTTTTTAGTAAAAAAAATAATGACGGGAATCAGGGATTGAATTCTTGTCATCACCACCCATACTTTAATAGTTTTCAGGTGCCCAAACATAGGTGCATGATTGTAAAAGTTCTCGATCTCGAAAAAGACAAAGTGCGACTCATCATCAAGGGGGAAGGGCATACGTTCATGAACGCCCTTGTTGAAGAGCTTTTAAACGACCCGGATGTCGATGTTGCCAGGTACATGATTGAGTTCCAGTTTTCGGACCCGGAACTTCTTGTCACCACAAAAGGCAAGAAAAATCCTCTGCCCATTATTAAAAAAGCATGCAGGCGGATATCCGGTCATTGCGATGAGCTCATAAAAGAACTGAAGAAACAGTGATACTTGAAAATTCTGAAAATACGATATTTTTTTTACCAATTACAAGAAAATCCAGAGTCCTTCTGCTTGAAGTCAGCCTCATGCACGACGGATTAAGAAAAGTTATCAGGACGAAGTTAAGATAGTTTGTTCATATGATGGACAAAAAATCATTATTATGGGCCGGGTTCTGCCTGATTATAACGATGGTCATTGCAGGATGTGTTTCACCTTCCACACCATCTCCGGTCCAGTCACCGTTACCGACAACGGTCATTCAGACCGTTCTTCCTGCCACTAGTGAAGCGACCACCATCACGGTACTTACGACAAGAGTCACACCCAAACCGCCAGAGACTGTCATTGAAAAAGAAATTCTGCATGATGCGGGTGTCCTCACAACAAAAACCTATAAAACTTATGATTTCAAAGATATGGGTTTTAAATTTATTTATCCGGGAGATAAATTCCGGATCACCATCAAAGCCGAAAAGCCCGTCCTGGGATATGCACTCAATACAGAACAGGCTTCAGGGTTGCAGGGAGCACAGTTGATCCCTCACTATGAATCCTATTCAAAGAAAGTCCAGTGGGGTCTCATAGACCCCTCGTTTGTCCTTGAGAAAGCAACGGATTCCACCGGAGAATTCATTTATGGGGATTATATCGAATATCGTTATGATGATGGCAAGTATATTGCAATGAACAAGACAAAAGGAGAAGTCCATCCATTAACGTATGTCGTTGACGGGCGGTGGATGAGTTATGACCCGGTCTATGAAAATGTTCAGACATTCAACTACGAAATCACTATCACAAAAACCGGAGGACCCACCGAGCAATCCTTCAATTTCTGAAGCTGAACACCTTAATGAATATAATTTCATTTTTTGATAATTTTTTTCTATCAAAAACAGACTATCCAATGGCAAAAGATAGAACAGAAGGATAATCAAAGACATATCCTCCAGCAGGATTCTGGTATACTCTTAATGGATAGCACTAAAATCGCTCGTAAAAAGAGAGTTTGAATAGTATTATTCTTCTGTTGCCCGTTCGGTAAAAACGATCGATCCCGAAATCCTTGATATCTTGATCTTTACCTTCTGCCCGGGTTTTGCATTTGCAACATACATGATGTAGCGACCCATCTTAACCACACCATCACCCCGCTTGGAGATCGACTGGATTTCCACATCCATGATAGTACCTTCCTCAAGGTTCTCAGAGACAGGTTCGGTTCGAGCTTTCCTCTTTCTCACCGGGCGGTGACTCCCACATGCATCACAACGGAGCTGCATGACACGATCATCCTTAACAAGCCGGGTATCCGGTTTACCGCATTCAGAGCAAATAACGTAATCCTCAACATAACTTTTAATTATCATTTTGATGAGCGAGATCTCAAATTTTCCATTAAAAATTGCACGGTTTCCATCTATTTTTCCCGAAGTACCAAGCTCTCCGAGGAGAAATTTCATCAGGTGATCCGGGTCACGGCGGACCTTGCTTACAATTTCGGAAAAATTTTCAAGGACGGTTGTTTTGCCTTCAACATATGCCTTGGCTTCAGGAACTACAAAACGCTCCGAAGATTCTGTTTTTTCGGTGATATTGGAGTATGCCTGTTTGAGGAGATTTTCATATTCGTCCGTCATTGTTGTATAGTATAAAGGTGCCACCCGCCAAAAGGCTTTCTCCCGGTACATGCCGGTTTATCAAATCCTGCTTAACGTGCACGGAACGTCGTGACATAAAACATTTATGCATACGGGGTTCGATGGGGTTCGATGCCAATTTTGTGGTGATGACAGGGCTGTGAATCGCAGACCGGTAATTGTCATCGTAATACGGAGAAAGAAACAAGAGATCCTATTCCGATTCATCAAGCGAGGGTGGCTTGATGGGATTTTCCCTTCACCCCTCACCGTTTTACACCAAACTGAAAGTGAATACGGAGGGAATAGAATGCCGTGTCAAAGACTTCACTAAGGTGTTCATCAAAAACCGTTGGTTGATTGATTTACAGAATTGCTATGGCAAATAATTCAATTTTTTATTCTGATATATCGGAATTATTGAGAGAGAAAAGATTGCAGAAAAAAATTATTTCTTAAATTGGGGCATCATACCCCGCACTTCTCTACCCACTTCTTCGATGAGATGTTCTTCATCTGCTTTCGTAAGCGCATTGAAAACAGGGCGGTTGACCATGTTTTCAAGCATCCATTCCCGCGCAAACTTGCCACTCTGGATCTCTTCAAGAATCTCCTGCATTGCTTCGTAGGCTTCAGGACCAATGACTCGTGGGCCGCGGGTGAGATCCCCATACTGCGCCGTGTTACTGATATACTTGCGCATGTTGGTAAGCCCCCCCTCGTAAATCAGATCAACAATAAGCTTGAGCTCGTGGAGAATTTCGAGATATGCCATCTCCGGCTCGTAACCGGCATCGACCAGCGTTTCAAAACCGGCCTTGACCAGAGATGTGCAACCCCCACAGAGAACAGCCTGCTCTCCAAAGAGATCGGTTTCGGTTTCTTCGCGAAACGATGTTTCCAGCACAACCGCACGGGTCGCACCAATCCCCTTCGCGTAAGCAAGTGCAATCTCGTGGGCTTTTCCAGTGTGGTCCTGGTACACCGCAATTAGTGCGGGAACGCCTTTCCCTTCTTCGTATTGCCTGCGAACCATGAACCCGGGGCCTTTGGGCGCAACCATGATCACATCAACAGTTGCGGGCGGAACGATCTGTCCGAAGTGGATGTTGAAGCCGTGGGAGAACATGAGGCACTTCTTGTCCGAGAGATGGGGCATGATCTCGCTCTTGTAAACAGCAGCCTGGTGTTCATCAGGCAGGAGGATCTGGATAACATCTGCCTTTTTCACGGCCTCAGCAACCGCCATCACCTTCATGCCATCTTTGACCGCTGCGTCCCAGCTCTTCCCGGGTCGGAGACCGATAACCACATCAAGCCCACTGTCTTTGAGGTTGAGAGATTGCCCGCGCCCCTGTGAGCCATAACCAATCACAGCAATGCGCTTTCCCTTAAGAACCGAGAGATCCGCATCTGCTTCATAGTATTTTTTTAACATAGTAGATCCCTTTGATATCTGCAACAAAGCACATAAATATTATATAAAAAAACTAAAGAAGCAGCCTTGAAAGAATTACCGGGATGCGATGACTTATTAAAAAAATGACCCCAGATGAGAGACCTGACCAGACATTTTCCCGCGATTTGCCTGATATCCAGGCAACAAGTCCAGACGTCCGGATCAACCTCACCCGCGTTGGTGTGAAAAACGTAAAAAAACTGGTCGAAGTGCACCGCCACGGAAAGCGCCCGGTCATATTTATTTCCAATTTTGATGTTTATGTAGACCTGCCGGGGAGCCTGAAGGGTGCCAATCTCTCTCGTAACTTTGAGGTGATTGATGAAGTCCTCCAGCAGGCAATTGATGGTGACGTGAACAAGATCGAAAAACTGTGCAGTGTGGTGGCCCGGAAACTATTAGACCATCATGAGTATGCTGACCGCACTGAGGTCTTCATGCGCAGTGAGTACATGATGAAACGCGAAACGCCGGTCAGTCGCACAATGTGTGATGAAGTAGTGAAGGTGCATGCACGTGCTATCGCAAAGCGCACCTTCCGGAATCCTATTGTGCGTAAGAGCATCGGGGCGGAAGTTACCGGGATGACTGCATGCCCCTGTGCCCAGAACATCATGAAGGAACGGGCAGATCATGTGCTCCAGAATCTTGGCGTCGACAGCGGTCAGATCGAGGCATTTTTTAACGAGATCCCTATGGCTACCCATAATCAGCGGGGCCGTGGATTTCTCTGTATAGAAACTGACGATGACCAGGACGTGGACCTTGAAAAGATTATCTGGATATTGAAAGAATCGATGAGTGCCGGTATCTACGAATTACTCAAGCGGGGCGATGAAGGTTCCGTGGTCCTCGCCGCGCACAAGAACCCGCGATTTGTTGAAGACTGTGTCCGCGAGATGGCAAAAAAAGTTCTCGCTGAATTTGAGTACCTTGCCGGCGATTCGGTGATAACTATCAAACAGACAAATGAAGAGAGCATTCACCAGCACGATGCCTATGCCGAACGACGGGCAACTATTGCAGAATTGTTTGACGAATTAAACGGTGACAAGCAGTTAGCTGAATAATTCTTCCTATCCTGAAAAATTATTATCAAATTAAAAATTATTTCGTTTTTATTTTAATATCTAATAATATTCAAGAGAAATATCTACACCTATGCCTTTGTTTGCCGATACGACAGAATTTATGAAAATTTTTCGCAATTACTCGGTTTGAAGGATCGTATAATAAGGGTTATAAAACCTATCGTGCAAGATAGATCGAACGTACTTTGTACGGTCAATTATCTCTAGAGATGAGAGAAGTATAAAGCAAATTCTGTACAGCTGTATGAACAACTCAACATAACATGAGGCGATAATATTGTCGAAAGTTGTAGAGATTTCCCCAACCACAAGACATGAGGGACACTCCAAGCTCGTCTTGAAGGTCAACGACGCAGGCATCATCGAGACGGGTAACTGGTGTTCCATTACCCCGGTGAGGGGAGTTGAAAAACTCGCCGTCGGAAAGACACCCGAACAGGTGCCCAAGATAGCATCAAGGGTCTGTGGTATCTGCCCGATTGCCCACACGATTGCCGCAACTGAAGCGATGGAAGCATCCATCAAGTGTGAGATCCCGAAGGACGCACTGATGCTCCGTCACATCCTTCAGCTGGCCAACCGGTGTCACAGCATTGCACTGCACGATATCCTGATCCTTCCCGACTTCTATATACCGGGCACTGAGACCAAGATCAACCCGTTCACACCAGAAGAGCCGGTGCGCAGCGTTGCCAAACGCATCCAGCGGCTCCGTGAAATCAGCCAGACCATCGGCCAGATTTCCGGTGGAGAGGCCATCCACCCGAGCAATACACGGGTCGGCGGTATGTACCGGAACTGCTCCCAGCAGGCAAAGGTCAAGATGTATGACCTTGCCAAGGAAGGACTTACCCTTGCACACCAGCAGGCAGAGTTCATGATCGCAGTCATCCGTAGCTACCACAAGAGAGACTTCGTGGATGTCGGTGGGATGAAGGTTGCTCTGCCCAAGACCCTCGGTTTCCATGACCAGGGCTACCTTGCGACTCACGCGTTCTATGGCAGCTCAAGCCTTGACGAATGCCCCACCTGGAATCCCGACCGGTTCAAGGAAGCCCGGCCATGGGACTGGTACATGGGCGAAATGACCGTAGATCTCGAAGAGCCCCGGTACCCGATCGGTGGAACCACGAAGGCAGGGACCAAGGTCAACCCGCAGATGGAAGCCTGTACCGGTATCCCGATGTACGATGGCCAGCCCGTTGAAGTCGGACCCCGTGCACGTCTCGTTACCTACAAGAACTTTGACGAGAAAGGCACTTTGGGGCAGAACATTGCCCGAGAAATGGAATACCAGGACTGCTTCTATGAGATGATCGATTGCATCGATGCACTCAACCCCAACGGCAAAGTCGTTGCTGACTACATCCCCGATGGCGACGGTTCACTCGGCTGGGCAACCAACGAGGCCCCGCGTGGCTGCGATGCCCATCTGGCACGGGTCAAGGACTGGAAGGTACAGTACTTCTCGATGCTCGTCCCGACCACCTGGAACTTCGCTACCTGCAGCAAGGCACTTGAAGGTGCACCCTGGCAGCTTGCCGAGGTTATCATGCGCGGGTACGATCCCTGTGTATCATGTGCTACCCACATGATCGTACTGGATGAGGACAACAAGCTAGTGGCTCAGAAGCTCATCCAGTGAGTGTAACCCCGATGCTGTATCCGGAGATCGTAATTGCAGGGTGTGGAAATCCCCTGTTTGCCGATGATGGCTTTGGCCCAGCGGTAATTGAAGAGATGCAGAAGCTCTCGCTTCCCGACAATGTAGCAATAGTGGATGCAGGCCTTGGAGGCCCGCACTTTATTTTTACGTTGCTCAACCCGGAAGTGACCACCAAGCTTATTATCATCGATCTTGCTGATTTTGGGGCAGAACCCGGATCCATAACCAAACTCCGTGTTGAAGATCTGCCACCAGGTGCGTATCGCGATGCCCACTCATGGGATCTCGCTGAACCGCTCCAGCGTATCAAGGATCAGATTGATGTGACGATTATCGGATGCCAGCCAGCGAAGGTTACATTCCCGGAATTTGAACTCGGGCTTTCTGAAGAAGTTCAGCAAGCAATTCCGAAAACAATCCGGGTTATACTGGAAACAATAGGAGTGGATTATGGGACTACTATCAAGTGTCTTCAAGAAGAGCGCCAGCGAGGAACCGCCGAAAGCTGCGGCTCCACAGAAACCCGCTGACGCGGTAACAAAAACGGAAACAACAAAAAAGGAGGTTAAGCCTGTGGCAGACAAGATTACAGTGGGCTACACGCACCTGAGTGGGTGTACCGGTTGTACTGTGGCATTAGCAGACAACTACGCCGGATTATTAACACTCCTCGACAAGTACGTCGACCTGAAATACATGCCAACTCTTGCAGATGCAAGGCACGTTCAGAAGGTTGATGTTTCATTCGTTGAGGGTTCATGTTGTATTAACGACAAACTCGCAGTGGAAGAGCTTAAGGAAACACGAGAAAAATCAGCAGTCGTGGTAGCACTCGGTGGATGCGCCTGTTATGGCAACATCACACGGTTCTCCCGCGGTGGCCAGCAGAACCAGCCAGCACATGAGGCATTCCTGCCGATTGGTGATATTATCAAAGTCGACGTGTACATCCCCGGATGCGCACCGACACCCCAGATGATCAGGAACGTTGCCGTGATGGCATACCTGCTCTTAAAGGGTACCAAGGAACAGAAGGACCTCGCAACTGCATTCTTAAAACCGTTGATGATGGCGGCTCAGAAAGGAACAACCGCATGTTTCTGCGACCTTATGACCGATGTCATCAACCAGGGTCTCTGCATGGGATGCGGAAGCTGTGCGGCAGCCTGCCCGGTCCGTGCCATCACCCACGAGTATGGGAAACCCCAGGGTGTACGTGACCTGTGCATCAAGTGCGGTGCCTGCTACAACCAGTGCCCGCGGAGCTGGTTCAGCTTTGATGTGGTATCGAACTACGAGGCGATCAACGAGGCCATAATGGCGGCACTCCAGTGAGGTGACTGAAATGGGAGCAGAACTCGGTATTTATAAATCATGCGTCTCGGCACGGAGCACCGATAAGGAGATTCTCAAGCACGCACAGGATGGCGGTATTGTCACCCAGCTGTTTGGATTCGCGCTTGACGAGGGCATCATTGATGGCGCAATTGTCGCGGCAACCAAGGAGTTTGCGCACAAGCACCCGGAAAAAGCCATGATGGACAACTCGAACATGGAGTTTCATGAACCATGGAGACCAATTCCGGTCGTTGTCACAACAAAGGCTGATATGCTTGCAGCAGCCGGTACCAAGTACAACATCAGCCCGAACGTTTCCTTAATCAAGGAAGCGACCCGCAGCTTCGGACTGGACAAAGTTGGTATCGTTGGTACGCCCTGCCAGATGCAGGCAATCCGTAAAGGCCAGCTTTACCCGATTGGGCTTCGCGATGTAGGAGCGAGTATCGCACTTGCAGTCGGTATCTTCTGCATGGAGAACTTCCCGTACCAGAGCATACTTCAGCTCGTGGAAGACCATGCAGCCATGAAGCTGGAATCTGTCAAAAAGATGGAGATCGGTAAGGGCAAGTTCTGGGTATACGGCAAACGCGGACAGGTCGTCCAGCTGCCACTCAAGGTGACCCACAAGTACGAGCAGCCCGGCTGCCACGTCTGTCTTGACTATGTTGCCAACCTCGCTGATGTCTCCACCGGATCTGTCGGAAGCCCCGATGGATGGAGCACGGTATTTGTCAGGTCCAAGATCGGAGACTCGGTCTGGGGCAAGGCAATGGCAGCAGGATGCTTTGAGACCCAGCCAATCGAGAAGGTCAAGCCCGGTCTTGAGCTCGTTACCAAGCTTGCTAACGAGAAGATCTCAAAGAACAAAAAGACGCTCGAAGAGCGTGCAACCTTCGGTGTGGCTAAGGCTCTCCGCAACCCCTACATCTAAATTTTTTTACCGTTTTTTTGTTAACAGGCTTTTTCTGATTTTCGGGTCGCGAATTAATTAAAATTACAGCGATTGTCTGGGAGTGATCCAAAAAACAGCCAGTAGTTTCATCATAGTATAGTCAAAACCGGGAGCTTTATCATCTTTCCACGGAACTCTAGATCTGTTATGACTACAAAAGAAGTATTCCATGGTGTACCGGGAATCCTGCGCCCGTTTAAAGACTACATCGAAAAAAACGGATTGAAAAAAGGCGACCAAATCGTATATTATGGAGTGCCGGGGACGTGCACACCGTTTGTCGAGCTGCTTGGGTTTGCAATCCGCTCACTCGAACTTGAACAGGTTTTTGTTCCCATGGTTGATGAGAGCAAGGCGCACACGATCCATCATGTCTCTGATATCGGGATGCAGGCTGGTATTACTCAGGGCAATATAAAGCCAAAGGCCATGGTAATCATGGGTGGGCTCTCCATGCCAAATGTACCAATAAAAGCAGAGCAGGTAAAGGCAGTGATTGACCGGCACCCTAGTGCTGTGATTATTGGCATCTGCTTCATGCATATGTTTGAAAAAGCCGGATGGCTGACAACACTATCATTTGATTGCCTGATCGATGCGAATATCGATCCGGTTGAAGTGACAAAAAACACGTGATACAGGAATTCCTTACGCCATAGTATGAAGGCGACAGACCTTCTGCGACGAAAGTGAGTCCCTAGCACAATGGTGATCGCGGTCATGAGTCAAGATATGGGATAGCCAGTATCAGCCGATTCCCTCCTGCTAAAGGAGGAATGTTTGACAAAAAACAACTTTCCGGCACAACTTTAGTTCCCTATCCCAACACCCTAAATCAGAGCCTAGATAAGCCCCCGTTTCCTGGATTCCGCTCCTGAGAACGCCCGTAAAACGCACCGATTTTACGTGTACTGAAAAAACCTCTATAATCATCTATATTATGATAACAATCGATTAAATCGTTTTAAATCGGTCCCCCCAAATATGAGCTCGTTTTCATCCGGCACCTGTTTTATCCTATTTATCATAAGATGGTGCCTTGGAAGGCCACTGGATGTCCTCCAATGAAAAGGGGGTAATTAGGCAATTTTTTAAAAAAAAAACGGGTGATTTTGCGGTATTTCCAACAATGCGTTCTTTTCCAGGATCCGTCCCTGATTCATGAATGAAAGGTACTTCCTGCATTATCTCCAGGAAACATGAGCGTATGTCCATTAGAGATTAAATGCGATGAAAAATGGTAAATTTTTAAAAATATTAATAAAATAGGCTCTGATTAAAATAGATAAGTATATAAATTATTAGAATTTAATGAACATTTATCGGAATATTGTGATACCTATGGTCATAAGAATTTTTGAAGGAATGAAAAAACGGGGGAGCACGAATGTGTGGTGATGGCAAAGAGGCTTACCGCATGTCAGCAGTACTGTATAGTGAGGAATTACTCAACTCTGTCGCATCGGTGTGTAATGCATGCTCTTCGTATTGCAGCTGTACCATTGCAAAAAGTGTTACCGCACCTGATCTGTGTGAAGTTTTTTCCACAAAAAGATTGCAATCATAAAACACGATTAGCCGAAGGAAATGACTTGCAGAGGATTACTGCAGGTTTTTCTCTGATACCAAAAACCAGGTAGATTTCACGGGTCTGTTTTTTGCTTTAGGGTAATTCTTTAGTGAAGAATAACAAAGCTGTACATAAAGGTGCAGTGTGGAAAAAGGCTTCTTTTTTGATAACGGGCGAAGCAGCATTATCAATGAGGATATTTTCACCACAAAAAAGATTGCAGCCGGAAGTATCGATTTACTGGTCACATCACCACCCTACAATGTAGATATCCCTTACTCTTCCCATGATGACTGCTCTACTTATGGGGAATACAGGGATTTTTCACGGCGCTGGATGAAACGCTGCTTCACATGGCTTAAAGATGACGGCCGATTCTGCCTCAACATCCCGCTTGATAAGAATAAAGGCGGCCAGCAGAGCGTTGGTGCGGATCTTACCACTATTGCAAAAAAGATTGGTTTTTCGTATCACTCGACGGTTGTATGGAATGAGGGAAATATTTCACGTCGTACAGCATGGGGGTCCTGGGTGAGTGCCTCGGCTCCGTACGTAATTGCGCCGGTTGAACTCATCGTGATACTCTACAAAAAATCGTGGAAGAAAACAAGCGGGTCAAAAGAGTCAGATATTTCCCGGAAGGAATTTATGGAGTGGACAAACGGACTGTGGACATTTAACGGAGAAAGGAAGAGAAAAACCGGTCATCCCGCACCATTCCCTGTTGAACTCCCGCTGCGGTGCATAAAACTTTTCTCGTTTATCGGAGATACCGTGTTTGATCCGTTCATGGGAAGCGGATCGACTCTTGTTGCTGCTTCAAAGTGCAACCGTAAAGGTATTGGCATCGAAATTGATCCCGGGTACTGTAAAATCGCGGTTGAACGCTTAGAGAAAGAAGACAACCAGAAGACCTGACGGCGACGCCCTGGTTTCAAAACTCTGTCCGCCAAAGGGAATTTTTTTTTAGAAGAATATCGCATTGGGCAAGCTTTCATATTCCTGAGAGACTACTCATCAACAGGGAATCGCCGTGGGAGGGATTGCTGAGATATTCATTGCCGGTGCACCTGATCGCAGAGGCGGTGTGCACCGTGTTCTGGGAGAAATGGACCTGTCTGGTTTTTCCGGGTCTGAAATCGCACTCAAGGCAAATTACAACAATGCTGACCCCCCGCCGGCATCTACCCATATCGATACGCTGGATGTGCTCTGTACAGCAATCCTTTCTGAAAAACCCAGAAGACTCACCCTTGTCGAACGCAGCGGTATGGGTAATACACGCAGTGTACTTCAGGAGAGGGAGGTAATCGGACTGGCAAATAAGCGGGGATTTTCTGTAATTGTACTTGATGAACTTGACCGCACCGGCTGGAGAGAGATCCAGGCTCCCGGGCTGCACTGGTCCCGTGGTTTTTTTATTGCGAGTATTGTTGCCCAAGCTGACAGAGTGGTACAGACCTGCTGCCTCAAGACACACCGGTTCGGTGGGCATTTCACACTGTCACTGAAAAATTCTGTTGGTCTTATCGCAAAACGGGTTCCCAAACTCAATTATGATTTCATGGGTGAACTGCACAGCTCACCCAACCAGCGGCTGATGATCGCTGAGATTAATAAATTCTACCGCACAGACCTCATCGTTATGGATGCGGCGGAGGGCTTTGCAACCGGTGGGCCGGATAAGGGTAAGCTCATTCGCCCGGAAGTGATAATTGCCGGTACTGACCGGGTCGCAATCGATGCGGTTGGAGTTGCGCTTCTTCGCTCGTTTGGGACCATGCATGATGTGATGGAAGGTAGGATCTTTGAACAGGAGCAGATAGCCAGAGCCGCCCAACTTGGGGTGGGTGTTGCCTCTGCAGCAGATATCCGGCTTTTCCCGCTCGATAAGACCGCCGAGTCTGTCGCAGGCAGGATCCAGGTGCAACTGGACGCAGACGGGTGATCACAACAAGCCGGCAGGTTTTTGCCCTTCCGCAGTCCATGGACCATAGATGAGACCAGTGCAGGAAGTGGTGTCACAAGAGCTCACTGACGCGGCAAAGAACTGGGTTGCGATGGATGGCCTCTGGTTCCAGGCAGTTGAGCAGGTGTACGGAATGGATGCTGCCCTTGCTATGGACAGGAGGGTCTGGGAACAGTTTGCCGTCATTGAGGCCCGGAGGATAAAGGAGCGGCTTGTCCTGCCGGATAAAGGAGGGATGGATGCACTGGAAATCGCGTTTAAGAACCGGCTAATTTCCCTCCTCAATAAGCTGGAGATTCTCCGACCGGATGAAAAAACTCTCATTGTTACTTTAAAAACCTGCCGGGTGCAGGCCGCCCGAAAAAGAAAGGGAATGGCGGAATTTCCCTGCTGGTCAATCGGGCTTGTTGAATTTCCTGTATTCGCCCGCACTATTGATCCCCGTATAATAACTGAGTGCCTGTCGTGCCCACCGGAAACCCTGCCCAGGACGCCGTATTGTTCCTGGAAATTCACGCTCGAGGGGGCAGACTGAGGAGTCCGGGGTACAGGATTGTGTTTTAAAAAAATCTGAAGATCTCACATTTCTCTTGAATTCGGTTTTCAGACATGTACGGGAAATATCATAGCCAAACCATGGTTCATCCCCGACGGGGATCACATTCAAAGTGCACGGTCAAACAATCCAATAGCTTCAGCATACCGCCCTACACAGACCTTCGCTATCCCGTCGCGGTAGTATTCCTGTGGGTGAAAATCATATCCTCCCCGGGAGGCTCGCCTTCTGCAATCTTTATTTTCTTTCCACTCTCACATTAATAACGATGTCACCATTGCGTACCTTCATCCTGTCAGGTATCCTGATTGCAGGTTTTATTCTCTGTGCAGGGTGCACACAGTCCGCTCCAGCGACAAATCAGGCCACAACAACG
>Ga0210091_1000001_pt1 | contig 38276 bp, 34 predicted proteins | sample WestPond_Cattail_5_FD_185581 | JGI IMG/M metagenome (GOLD analysis project Ga0210091, IMG submission 185581) | Wetland microbial communities from the San Francisco Bay, California, USA, that impact long-term carbon sequestration -... | ecosystem: Environmental > Aquatic > Marine > Wetlands ... | reverse complement strand
ATCCAAAAATCTGATCGTTGCTGACCCCGAGATGGATATAAACGATGCTGCCCGGGTGATTTTCCGAAGCGGAATCCAGAAGCTTCCGGTAGTTGATGAGAAAAACCACCTGCTGGGGATTATCTCCAATTCCGATGTAATTCGTTCCCAGATCGAGCATGTTTCACCCGAAAAGGTCTTCAATTTTATTACCACCTTAAAAAAGCTCTACGGAGTCGATCCTACCCTTGACCGTGGGACAGTACCAGTCCGAGATCTCCTGCCAACCCAGTCAAAAATCTATGAAGATGAACTGGAAGGTCGTATATACGAAATCAAAAAAGGACTTGCAGAACCGATTATTGTCGTAAAACGTCCCGGAAAGATCATTCTTGTTGACGGGCATCACCGTGCCATTGCTGCAAAACGTCTGGGAATAACAGCAATCGACGCATATGTTATCGAAATAAAAGAAGATATTGAACTGGGCATGGAGCGGACTGCACATGCAATGAACTTAAAATCACTGGATGACGTGCAGGTGCTCGATTACGCCCGCCACCCGCTCGTTGCAATAACGCACCGGCTGGTCAAAAGAGTCTGATATTTTTTTAAAATAAAACTTTTATGCATTTTCTTTTTTTATCCGGGCAAGGTTAACACAAATCGTGATCATTTCACTGGAAAAAAGGGTCATGAACCTTCACAACGAACATCGTACTTTTCATTCAGCACATGCTCTTTTACGATTGTTCCATCCGTCACTACAACTTCTGGCCAGAGACGGGTCTTGGAATGGACAACAACCCTGTCTCGCAGCACAACACGGGGCCCGATCACCGTATCGTTTTCAATACTGCAGTGTTCACCGATATGCGTATCGTTATCCATGATACATCCCGATATGGTGCTGTTCGCCCCGACAATGACCCGGTTGTAAAGCGATGAGGAAAATATTTTCACATTATTCCGGAGAATACATTTGTCCCCGATGCTCGTGTATGGCCCAATCAGTACATTATCACCTATCGTAGTTCCCGGGCCGATAGCCACAGGACCGATGACTTTTGTGTTCTTGCCAAGCGTAATCGAATCGCCAAGCTGAACCGGTCCGTGGATCTGTGCCCCGTGCATCGACAGGTTCCCGATAATATCAGTAAATGAAATATCCTGCAGTTTCCAACGCTCTGCCTGGCGAAGGGAGTGCGGGCTTCCCACGTCAGTCCAGTTACCCCGTGCCAGCCAGCCCTTCAACACGTACTTCTCCTCCATCATGTTGGGGAAAAGGTCGCGGGCAAAATCATATTTTGTTGCGGGAGGAATATGGTCAAAAATTGCCGGGCTGCAGATATACATTCCGGTACTTGCGAGATTAGAGAAGATTTCGCCGGGTGCCGGCTTTTCCTTAAATCGTTTTATTCCATAACCGACATCGATCTCAGCAATACCGTACTCACCAGGATCATCAATTGAAATAAGGCCTATTGTTGTGGTTGCCTTTTCTTTCTGGTGAGCACGGTAAAACTCAAGAACGTTTAAATCGGTAACATGGTCACCACCGACAACAAGGAAATCCTGCCCGTCAAGATACCGCTGTGCATTTTTCACACTCCCGGCGGTTCCAAGCTTGGTTTTCTCATGAACATAGGTGATCTCAACACCGAATAAAGAACCATCACCGAGGGCTTCCTCAATTGAATTTCCCATATATCCTAATGTAAGCACAACATCCCGAAATCCCATATTCGAGAGGTGTGAGACCAGGTGATGGATTGAGGGGCGGTTGACAATGGGAATGCAGGGTTTTGGACGTTCAAATGTGAGCGGACGGAGACGCGTCCCCTCCCCCCCGCACATTATGCACACCTTCATAGCACAATTTGGGTTCTGAATCGTTTTAAGTATAGTGCTGGAGCAGCAGATTTTTTCAGCTCTTAAAATTCCTATGTCATCATATGAAATACGATGCACTGGTACAATGAAGGAAGGGACAGTGCCTGTCCCCCCAATTCCGCCCCTGCGCTTAGCGATAATGAAGTATTACCTGTTCTGGGTTTATCGCATTTGGGGGGAGGCCACAGCGGTGGGGGTGAATCCCCCGTGAGCGTTTTGGCTTGTGATTGTGCATATCTACAGAACCATTTTTTCCTGTCTCCGGGAAAAACCGTGTTTTTAGATTTGTCGGGTCAGGATACTGTTTCATGTCGATGTATCCTACAGATCTAAAAAAGAGACTATCGCTTCATCTGACGGATAATTGATCATCATTCACGGGTATTATATCAAACCGGGACAAAAGATTACAGCAGGAGACATTCTTACGACTGACGAAGAGTATCGGATCCTTCCGGCGGTAAAAGGCAGGGTGCAATGCCTGCCTGAGAAAAAAGAGCCGGTTGAGAACTGCGGGTTCTGTATTCATTGCCGTGAGTTTGGGATCGGGGGAACATTTGTGAAATCCCCGTCGCTTGCCTATTGTACGAAATGCAAGGTAACCGGTCGGGTGGATCTGACGAAAGTAACCTCTGTGAAATGTGCTGACCGCCAGGGCGGGGGATTTCACAGTATTACAAATATCATCAGTTGACTTTCTGATATAAAAATACCAAAAAAGATAGTTGGTCAAGAGGTCAATAACGCCACTATCGCATCCATATCGACATGTTCTTCGAAAAGATCTGCCAGCACATCATACGGATCTGACTCACCTGCCGATATCGGTGTAAAAAGCAATCCTTTTTTCGCAGAAAGGTAAGAGAGCAGGGCATTTACCGCCGACGGGTTTAAAAACAGTCCATGCAGGTAAGTACCAAAGACCAGACCGTCGTCGCTAACCCTGCCATCACCTTCAAGGGCTTCACGGTCCCTGCCGGACTCAGTTATTCCCATATGGATCTCGTAGCCGCTGATCTCACCCATAGCTGAAAGGATAGGAGGAATTAAACAGGCAGTCCTCCTGACCTGGAACGTGTTTTTTTCATACGATGCAAACCTGGTAACGCAATCAAGCAATCCCAGCCCGACATAGGTGCCGGCATCAGACTCATAACCGGAATCAAAGAGAGTTTTTCCGAGCATCTGGTACCCCCCGCAGATCCCTATGATCGGTATACCCCGATCTCTTCCTAATTGAATTTCGTGATCTGTACCGGTCCGGAACAAAACAGCGAGATCATCAATGGTATTCTTTGTCCCGGGAATAATGACACAGTCGTAACCATCCAGAGATGTACCTGGAGTTACATATTCTACTGCAGCATGCTGCTCCAACAGTTCAAAATCCGTGAAATTGGAAATTTTAGGAAGCCTGATCACCGCAATCCTTATGTGTGCATTTTTTGTTTTTTTATCACCGATAGAAAGAGAATCCTCGCTGGGCAGCGGGATGGTGAAATACGGAACAACTCCCAGTACCGGGATACCAGTGAGTTCCTCAAGTTTTTTCACACCTGGATCAAAAATGGCAGGATCTCCCCGGAATTTATTGATAATGATACCTCTTACAAGCGGCCGGATATCTTCTGGCAGGAGCTCAATCGTCCCATAGATTTGAGCAAATACCCCTCCCCGCTCAATATCAGCAACAAGGATTATCGGTATCCGAAGGTTTTTTGCCAGCTGTGTATTGGCAATGTCCCGGTCATAAAGGTTCAGTTCCGCAGCACCCCCCGCACCCTCCACCACGACATGACCATGCATTGATTTCAACCGATTAAAGGACTCCAGCGCTGTTATGAGAAGGGCTGGGGTTTCTTTGTAATAATCCCCGATATGAATATCTTTGTAAGGACGCCCCAGAAGCACTACCTGAGATATACAATCACCTTTTGGTTTGAGGAGGATAGGGTTCATATCCGTGTGCGGAATAACTTTTGCAGCAATGGCCTGCATTGCCTGAGCCATCCCAATTTCTCCTCCATCCTGCGTTACGTAGGAGTTCAGGCTCATATTCTGGGACTTGAAGGGTGCAACAGCTATTCCACGTCGGACCAGGCAACGACAGATTGCAGCAACCGTCACACTTTTTCCAACATGGGATGCTGATCCCATCACAAACAGGGACATATCGTAACTACACGTGGATTTTCGGATCATAAAAAACAGATTCCCATTGATTTCGCGGGATCAGTTCAGGGCTCCCCAAAAAAACCCTTATTTGGGCTGAAAACGTCATTATTCCTTCTGGCAATGCCAAGTAATAAATAACCAGAAACGTAAAATACATGTAATGATTGGTGGGATTTGCCCGACGTGTGGACTACCGAAAGAACTATGTATCTGTGAAGAGGTAGCAAAGGAACAACAGAGGATCAATGTCAAAGTGAACAAACGCCGTTACGGAAAAGAAGTAACCGTTATCGAAGGGTTGGATCCAACAGATATTGACCTTGAAGATCTTTCAAAATACATGAAAAGTAAACTTGCCTGTGGTGGGACCGTAAAGGGAAATTCCATTGAGTTGCAGGGTAATCACCGCGACAGGGTCAAAGAACTTCTCTCTCTGAAGGGTTACAGCACAGAAAATATTTCGTGACATTTTTTATTTTTCGATTTTTTTAAAAATTCTCTATTATACAAAAAAAGATTAGATAAAGAACCTGAAGGTAACCCAGGCAATGATAACCATTATAGCTGAATATTTCAATCCTGCAATAAGCCGTCCTTCTCCCATTTGACCGGCTACGAGCCCTGAAAAGAAACCCTGGAGCAAGGCTGCATGAGTGAATAAACGCTTGTATTGAAAGAGGTCTATTTGACCCATGAATCCACGGGCACCTGCGGATGCTGCCGAAGCACCAGCTGTAGCCATTGTTGTTAAGAAGGTTGAAACCAGAATTGCAATGACAAAAAGGAATACTGCAAATGAAACCAGCACGATGATCACATAGATCAGCATGTTGTTGCTCCTTTCCTGAGCGAGGTTCACAACTTCAAAAGTATCTTTTGCTGCCGCACGAAGCACTTCACTGATATCTCCACCAGCTTTGCTCGCTTTTGCAATAAGATCAACACTCCGGTCAGCAAGAGGAGTACCGAGATCTTTTCCGAAACGGTACATTGCTTCAACAAATCCTGCACCCCATGACATATCCTGGTCGAGCTTCCTGATATGGGGGGTGAGTGTGGAATACTCTGCACCGGCAACAATGTGCACAGCGTTCGGCAGGGTCATACCGGAATCATTCATACCCGCCAGATCACGGAAGAAATTCGGAAGGGCATTTTCCAGGTTTTTTACACGCCGTTGTTCGTTAAAGTCAAGGATCGCTACCGGAATGATCGCGACCAGGACCGCCAGGACTAAAAAATCGTCAATGATTGTTGATGTAAAGAGGACCTGTATCCCGTATGACATCACACTCGATACAAAACCGCCGATGAAAATGATTAGGGCGAGGGGAATAGTTACGATGAATATATTTGCGGGTTTTTCTGTAAGCACCTTGAAGGGGTGTTTTAAGAATTTTCCTAATCCTTCCCGGGTCTGTCGATCACGCTCAAGATTTTTTGTAATTTCATCCATTTCGGGTTCAATGGAACTCAATTCGGAAGATTTGAGCGGAGTAGGTGTTTCACTCCCGCGATTGAATATATTTTTGAAGGTTTCTTTGACGTTCATTTCAGGACTCCGGAGTCATCGAACTAATCATAACAACGAACGCTATACTGCCGAGCGGGATCATGACATAAATAACCATATAGAGGAACATAGGCCTGTTGTCGCCATTGAGCACCGACATAATTGACTGGAGAATAATCAAAAACAGCGTTCCTGCAACCATGGCAGTTACATAGGATTCAGATACAAGAGCCAGGGTTTCTAAGAACATTTTCTGTGTCTGACGGTTTTCCAGTGCATACTGCTCGGCTTTTGTCCGGAAATAATCAGTGATGTTACCACCACTCGCAACACTTGCCATTGTTCCTTGTAAAAATTCCTTCATGCGCCTGCTTGGAGTACTTGCTGATACCAGGCGGAGGGAATCGATCAGGTCTCTACCGAAAATATCAATTTCACGCGCAATATAACGTGCTTCTACGGCACTCTCACCATATATCTTGCTGCTGCCAAGGAGCCGAAAAACTTCTGCCGGGGTGATTCCCGCGGTGGACATCGAAGTGATATAGTTGATCGCATATGGCAGAGTTGCATCAATATTCCTGCGTCGGTTCCCTGCTTCGAGACCAGGATACAGGATAAATGCAAGATAGGTAATTCCACCGAACACCAGGAGGGAGAAGATCGTTATAACAATTGTCCCGATTATAAGAGTATACGGTGAAAGTCCTAGCACGATTTCAGGTACTTCTCCCTTATATTTGACCAGGTTGGGAAGCTGTAAAAGCCAGCTTATCGCACCGATTACGACTGCTCCCAAGAGCCCGACAATGATAGCCGAGACGTATGCTGTGGAGAGATATACTTCAAACGGTGTCTTGAACCGTGCAGAGATAAGGTCATTTCTGAGTGCTGCATAGTCTTCCCGTTTTGCCTTCATCCGTTTTCCAAGAAGGTTGAAGCAGAACCGTTCATAACTATTCATAAAGGTCCTTCCTCACTTTCTCTATAACTGCTTCAGGATCGCGGTGATAGGATATAAGAATCTTCGCTACGTCCTTATAATGGCGGATCTTCTTTATCCGCATCCATTCGAGCACTTCCTGCCGACGCTTTAACTCTTCACGCATCCGGTTCTCGCTCCACCCTTTTGCCTCCATGATCTCTTCAAGGAGGTAGGACTTCCCGGAGTAGGTAATTTCATCAGTTGCTGACCGCCACTTGAATACTTCGTTTGTGATAAGTTCGTTAGTCCTTGGATCAATGTCGAGGATTTCAACGATTTGCTTGTTCCTCCTGATGCGTTTTCCACCAACCCGTCCCTGTACCTGAACACAGATAAAATCAAGTGCAGAAAGCATGTTCCGGGGCACATCCATGGGTGGGTTCTCGATACGGTGGACAACACTTGCCACTGAATCTGCGTGGGTGGTAGAGTAGGTGGTATGGCCCGTACTCATTGCCTGGAAAAGGGTCTGGCATTCCTTGCCACGTACCTCTCCCACAAGGATGTATTCTGGACGCTGTCGCATCGCTGCCCGCAGGAGTTCGTACATGTTAATCTCTCCTCTGCCGGACGTATCGAAGGAATCTCGGGTAACACTGGGGATCCAGTTCGGATGGGGGAGTTTCAATTCGCGGGTATCTTCCAGCGAAACAATCTTCGACAACGGGGGAATAAACAATGAAATTGCATTGAGAGCAGTGGTTTTTCCGGATGCCGTTCCACCAGCAAAAATTGCGGATTTGCCATTTTCAACACAGAGCCAGATATATGCAATCGAAAGTGGAGCAAATGTTCGCCATTCAATAAGATCGGTTGGTGTAATCGGTTCGTCCTTGAATTTACGGATGGTGAATGTGGATCCGTGAGCGGTTACTTCCTGGCCAAGTGTCATCTGGATACGCGAACCATCCTGCATAGTTGAATCAAGAATGGGCTGTGCAATTGAGATGTATTTTCCTGAACGCTGGGCAAGCTTGGTAACAAACGAATCAAGATCCTCAGCATTGGTGTAGCTGAGGGTAGTTTTCATCGACTCGTAGTTGGCGTGATATACGAAGAGAGAAGTATGGACACCATCACAGGATATATCCTCGATATATTTATCATGCATTACCGCATCGATGAGCCCGTCACCAAGGAATTCCTTGTGCATGTTGTAGAGAATAACCTCACGCTGCACTGGGGTAAGTTTGATACCAAAATCAAGAATAACATCAGTCGCAGCAGCCCTCAATTTAATTCCGGCTTCCTCTTTAGAGATATCTTTTGTGTTGATATCGAGCGTTTCAAACAGGCGTTCCTTCAACTCTTTTAACAGATCTTTCTCCGGATCCGTAAGGATTGGTTCGAGAACAAGGTAGGTGTACTCATGAGTAGTATGATCATAGATAATCTGGATATATGCGTACGGTGGGTTGACCGGATAGATTTCAACTTCTTCAATTCCCGGCTGAGGCTTAAAGGAAATATCAACCAATGGACCGTGTTTCTTGGGATCATACTCCTCAAGTGTGGAATGAACCGCTTTAAAAAGTGTGCCCAACCCGAATCTTTTTTGCTCAGCCTTGGGTTTTTTCGTGTCAATTCCAATGTCTGCACCAATATCGAGATCCTTAAAACCAGCAGTGGAGAAATTTTTCTTCCAGATCTCATCGAAATCCGGTGGCAGTGTCCCAGTCCCTTCAAACGCACTGATACGACCGTGGAGTTTGAGTTCATCTATCTTGAAGGATACACCTTTTGGAAGGATAAGACCGGAGATATCCGAGATCTGGTCAACATTGATAATCTTTTGATCGGCATCAGTCACCTGCTCGACTGCTGCCTGCGGGGGTGATGACACTTTTTTTATGGATTTTGCCCTGACGGCTGCCTTGGGGTCTTCATCAATTATCTCAATCATATCATCTTCATTGGCCTTTGTATTGCCGTGAGGTGAAACAGGGGGTTGGTTGGTTCCACTGTTTGCCAATAATACACCTAGGGACTCCCTTACATCGGGTCTGCCAATCACGTCACCATGTTCGGCAGGAGGTTTTTGTGGCTGCTTAACAGATTGACGGGTTGTTTCCTGCAGATCATCTCCATCGGAAAACTCAAGATCGTTCCGAACCGTAGTGGATGCTCGCGTGCGTACAGGTTCTGCCGGTTGCCTGACGGGCAAATCAGGCCCTTCCTTATTAGACTCCTTAGACTCCTCCATTTTTTTTCGGAGAACATCGAAATCACCAATTTGCGAGGTAGATCTATCACCAGCCGTGGAGGTTTGAGGCAGATCTGCAGTTTCTTTAGGTTTCTGCACTACCTCATTTTTTTTGTCTCCTTTGATCTTACTGATAAGAGATTCGACATTATCCAGTGCATCATCATCATCATTATTCAATCCAGACATCACCCTTTGACCCAGATCTAGGCGTCATTTTTTACTAATTTATTTTTTTTACATTTAATACTATATAAAATATCGCTATTATCATGGTAAACATTCTGAACGATTTTTATTAAAAAAAATCATTTCAACAGTTGAATAATCCAATTATTCCTTGGAAATCTCTGACTGGATATTTTTTAAAACCACGCGTATCAGTCCAAGATGTGCATCTGCGGTTGTAAAAACGCACAGGAATAGATCCCCGCAGGGGGCTACAATAAATTTGTTCTCATTCGTTTCGAGGATCATTTGATCAAGAGCACCAATGTTCAGGTCGCTGGCTATTTTTGTCCCTGCCCGTACGAGATCTTCAGCAGAGGCAGCAACATGCTCAAAGTCCGCATCGCCAATGCATTGAATGGAAAAACCTTCGAAAACTGCAGCAACCGCGATAACCCCGGCCAGATTTTTTATCTTTTTTAATGTGCTCTCATCGAGAATCTCAGCAATTTCTGGAATATCGTCGGCTCTCTCATCGGAACCGGGCGAATCGAAAAGGGGCACAATCTCATTAATGATGAGACCTTCTTCAACGCAAAGCTGAATAGCACGGTTGAATTCTGCTTCGGTGTATTTTCTAATATTGAAGGTCTGGGGGGAATCTAAGCTTCCGGTTGATTCCATAACCATGTGTAAAAGAGCAGACTTTCCACGAAAAAAACCTTCACTATCCTTAAAATATGCACCTACCATTTTCCCATTGTCATTGAGGATAAAACCATGACCGGATAATGTTTCAGCCTCCACTAATCCACGGAAGGTTAACAGATACTGGCGCAATCCTTCTTTTTGAGGATTGGTAATTATTCCCTCAACAGTTCCTGCGGGTAATCTCATAAAATGAGGACAAAAAATCAGAGTGCAGCGATAAGCCGTTCCTTATTCTTCTTTAATTCGTATCTGATTCTTCCAATGTTAGCTGTAGTATCTGCAACGATGGCGATCAGTTCATCAGCGGAAAGCGGTGAGAGAATGATGGGACCCTTCTCCAGTTCGACGAGCATTTGTGATAGTTCCCCTTTTCCCAGCGTAACTCCCATAGCTTCAGACGTTCCAAGACCAGTTGAAGCCATAGCACCCAGTGCTTCGATATCCACTTTTCCGGAAACCGCACTTTCAATTACGAATCCATCCCTTCCTATCACGACCGCAGCTGATACCCCTTCGATTTTGAGAAATTCCTCCAATAATGGCTTCAGCATTCACTTTTCCTCAGATAAATGATTCTCTCTTGTTTTTTTTCTATTAAAATGTTGGTCTTTCTTTTTTTTAAAGGAAAGAGGGATAATTGCACAAAAAAGAAAAAAAATACAATTTTTTTCGATCTCATTGATTACTGAACTCTCAGATTTCCTTTATTATCAGAGTATTTTATAATCGTGCGCTTTCTATCAATCAATAAAAAAGGAAACTATATTGTAGGATATCGTAACAATACAACTTAATGCAACTCCCGAGGGGAACTTTCCTCAACATAAAAAGGAGCATAAAAGTTGGGGATCTTCTTGCTGAACTCCAGGACATGAAATTCACAGGGATCTGTAGTATCTCATTTGGGCAGGCTATCGGGACAATTGTTTTTAAATCCGGTAAACGTATTCTCGTGCAGTATAAGGACATACTCGGCGATGCTGCATCGGAAGAACTACAAAAAATTATTGGGGAGAAAGTGGATGCTTCCCTTTCCACTCTTAACGAAGCTCAGATTCAGCTATCCCTTGAATTCAACAAAACCTGCCTGGTCGTTAGAGGTGGAAAAGCAGAGAATATTTCACTCAATGAGATTCCAGTACCGAACCAGAATACAATAAAAAAATCCCTCTTCAATACACCAAAGCAGATTCAGATATCTACGGGTAAAATACCTGAGAAACCAAGTATGCCACAAACAACAACTGCAAATAAGCCGGTTACGATTGAAGCAGTGCGTGCATCGGGGCTACCAAAAATAATAAGTGATGCACATCTGAAAAAAGCTGCCCATAAACCCGTGGCAACAGTCCAGCAAAAATCACAGATTTATCCACAAATATCGGAAGAGAAGAAACCTGAAGATGCTGCCATTCTCCAGGCAGATACAGATGTCAGCAGCTTTGAAAAGGATATTGAAACCTTTGAGACCATGGATGTAGATGCCATTACCAACAAAATCCGCGGTGAGTGTGAGACTTTAATCAAACAACTAAACCTTGAACATCTGACAGATGACTAAGAAGGCAATTGAGAAGTGATATTCCAAAGGGATTTTTTCTGCAACCCGGGATATATAATACAAAAATTTAAAAAAATAATGAGACTTCGATTTTCATGATATCCTATAAGAACCCCAAAAGTTCAGCCCGATTTGGAGTAATCCTGATACAAAATAAAAAATCCAGCATCAAAGGATTTTTTTAAAAAGAGAATTGCAATAGTTACACAAGCAATAATAATCTTGTGAGTATAGTTAAATAATCAGAAAAATTGGGTAATCTTATATAAATCAAATAGAAATATTCACACAACAGGGTGTTCAATGGTCAAGGTTTACACAATCGCATCCGGAAAAGGTGGGACTGGGAAGACAACCGTTTCTGTCAATCTCGGAACGATGCTTGCCCAACTTGGAAAAGAGACTTTTCTTATGGATGCTGATATCGGTATGGCAAATGTTGGACTGCTCCTCGGTCTGCAGGATGCACCAGTCACCCTCCATGAAGTTCTTGCTGGAAAGGCCAATGTCAATGATGCTATTTATGAGTGCCCGGCGGGATTAAAAGTGATTCCAGCGGGCATCTCCCTCCAGGGGTTTCAGGCCGCAGATCCGGAAAAGATCCGCGATGTCATGAACGAGATCGTCAAACGCTGCGACTTTTTGTTGATTGACGCCCCTGCAGGGATCAGCAAGGATGGAATCGTCCCCCTTGCTGTTGCCGATGAGGTTATCCTTGTCGTGAACCCTGAACTCTCATCTATCGTTGACGCCCTCAAGACACGGATCCTGACAGAACTCGTCGGAGGTCATGTATTAGGCTCAATTATAAATCGTGTCGATCTGGAAAAACCAGAGACCATGATAAAAAAGATGGAGAAGGTACTCGGAGTAAAGGTTATCGGAATTATTCCCGAAGACCCGAACGTGCGTCGTGCAGGTTCTGCAAGAACTCCTCTCGTAATCAAATATCCGACATCACCTGCATCTAAAGCTTTTCGCCGTATTGGTTCTTCCCTCATTGGTGTCGCTTACAAAGATGACGGGGCAGGGGAGCAGAAAGAAAAATTCATTGAAAGATTTACCAAAGCCCTTTTTTCAAAAAAATCATAAATATAGCAGAAATTCAACGATTTCCTTTAATTAAAATTTTTTCCACTTTTCTCATGAAAAAACAGGAAATTTTGGAATATTTGTGGCTGGTGTAAAATATCATTGATTCAAGACAGTTTGCTTCACTCGTTTTGATTCCCATTGACAAAAAACATAGAAATACGCTTCCGGATCCGATGAAAAACGTAAGACATTAAATTAAATCTTTTATAGCATCACAGGAATAATTGAAGGGGAAAATTGGAATACTTTTTGGGGGGTAAATAGAAGGTTATTCGGGTTTGTTGGTTATGGTGAAAACACAATATTCGTCACCCTTTGAACGGCACTTAACTTCACGACCCTGCACCTTTATCCCAAACGATCCTTCAACAATACCCGCAAGGAGACCTGCTGTGCAGTAACAGACATTTTTTCCGGTATTCCCAAATGCTTCTGATTCAACAGTATGTTCAAGGGTGATGGTTTTTTCTTTCTTTTCTTCTTTCCATTCCATCCTGATAATTTTGAACCAGCCCATCTGGGAAAAAAATGCAAACGCCATATCAGAAAGGAGGTTTGGCCTGGTTATACCCATTTTCTTATAGTGCTCAACATTTTCTCTGCCCATATCCATATAGGCACGATAATTGACTCCTCCAGCCGGCATCTCACCCATTGTCTTTTTCAATGAATTCATCATGGATGTGAAAATGAAACGTGGCATTATTACGACTGGATCATCAATCAGCTGGATCCAGCCTTCAAGTGGTTTGTGCTCGATATATTCCGTAATGGCGGAATCACCTTTAACGATAGCCTCAGCCTTCCATTTCCAGCTGGATTCTCTCTGATCGGCAACAAATTCACAACAGTCATCACCATTTGCATGACACTTTATTTCGATACAGAACCAGTTCTTACCTGTTACAGCGATCAGGACACCCTCAATCCACCCTCGGTGTATACCACAGACTGGCATGTTCCATTCTTTAAGAACTTCAGACTCGAATGTGTGTTTGGTCCGAAGTACAATCCTTGTATCGCTGGATTCAACAAGTTCAAAAGGAGCACCCCACCCCTGCTGGTGCTGAAGCTTGAAAACCAGCATAAGAAATTCTGCCGGTGTAAGATCCATTCCGAACTTCTTTAACAGTTTATTAAGTCCTACTGAACCCTTACCAACGGAGTGAAAAAGATTTCGAACCGCTTGTACAGCAAGTTTTTTATCGAGATTAGCCTCATATCTCTCGTAGATCGCTTTCACGAGATAACTTGGATTGCTTGCTGTTTTTACTCCAAAAACCGAATACGAACCGGCTAGAGGGTCCATCTCGATATACGGGGCAATACTTTTCTCCCCTTTGATGAGCGCCTCGAAGTCTTCACGTCCGATATTCATGGGTGACAGATCTGTTATTATCTGATTAAAGGGTTTCGTCTTTTTTAAATGAGAAATTCTGTCATTAATAGCCAATTCAAAAAGGAAGGAAGGAATTGTGAATTAAATTTCCAGAAGATTTTTTGCATTAAGATCCAGCAGAATTTTTGAGTGTGATACATCGAAAGATATATAAAATGTGGTAATATTCTGGGAGCGATCCATGACAATACAACTGTATTTTCCATGTGCCAATTTAAAACTGACAGTTCCCTCATCTGTGGTTATATCATTCCCATAAATTCTGCCCTCGCTTCGGATTGTTACACTGAGACCATTTTGAGGAATGGAGTCCCTCTTGAGGGTCAGCGTTAGTACTCCCATCCCCTCACTTTTTTTACCGATCTCTGGTATCAATGACGGAAGGCTCTTTTTCAAGTGTGTCTTTTCAAAAATACGTGACCCCATAACAACGGCGTCCACAATATCCGGTTTCACATCATAGAACTCGAATTGTTCGTTCCCTGATATCATCATCACCGCTTTATCGCTGTACAAGGATCCCTTATCATCAATGTAGATAGCACCTTCGGCCTCACCATCGATAAATGCCAGATAATTTTCCCGTTCGTTCACTTTTGCCACGGCAATCCCGTTGGATCTATGCGATGAGGTCACGTCGAACAGTTCATGAAGCGTAAATATCCCGACATACTTTGAACCCCGTACGATATTATCCAGCAGATCATGTATCACACTGGGTATGCTCTTTTTTAAGTGGGTCTTTTCAAAAATCCGGCACCGCATGACAATAGTCTCTACAATATCCGGTGTTATTTCATAGAACTCGAATTGTTCGGTGCCGGAGATCATCTTCGCTGCCTTATCACTGTATTCTGTTCCCTTGTCATCGATATAGATAGCACCTTCGGCCTCACCGGCAAGAAAGGCAAGATAATATTCCTTTCCGTTCTCTTTTGCTACCGCAATCCCGTTGAAGCTCCGGGATGAGGCAAACTGGAAGAGTTCATGAAGGGTAAAAGTCCCCAGATGCTTTGAGCCCTTGTGGATATTTTTTATCAGGTCCTGTATTTTCATCAAAACTCATCTCATTGGGAGTACTATCTGCCAAGAAAATTACACGAACTTTTTCCCTAGATATATGGTTGAGTTATTTGCAACATGTGTATTTTACATTTGCGGAATAATGTTTTCTTTTTCGTACACTATCGCCATGCATAAGTGTTCATAAAAAAAATGGTATTTTGGATTTATGGAAATACTCTATCCAATGGTTATTTCAGCGGTGGCGGTACTTGCCACCCTGATCTATGCATCATATCTCGATTTAAAGGAGCGTCGGGTTCCGTTTGTTTACTGGTTACCGATGCTCGGCGTGGGCATTATCTGTACCGGATACCTCCTGTGGCAGGCGACGGCAAACCTCAGCCTGATTTTCGGTTATCTCTCCCTCGTAACAAGTTTTCTCTTTGTGGACTACCTTGATAACCGGGGCAGGACGGATTCCCCTGGTCTCACATTTTATTACAAAAAGAGTTCAATTTTTTTTTATCTTTCCCTTGTCTTGATCCTTCCGATTCTGTCATGGTTTGTCCTTGCACCATCAGTTAACATCCAGCTGGTCCCTTGGTATGCGATGTTTGCCGGTATTTTTTCCTATATTTCTTATGGGGAACACAAGGGTATATTTGATGAAAATACCCGCAAAAAAAACCGGAAAAAGGGTCCGAATATCTCTGAGTATTTCAACCGCTGGTATTTTGTTCTGATTGTGATGATTTTTGCGATTACCACAATGATAATGCTCATCAGTCCAAATGGCTGGGGAACTCAATCTTTTGTAATTCTGCTTATGGCAGTCTTTTCCGGGGTATTCTACATTTTTGCACGAATGCACCTGTTTGGAGGTGCAGACGCATGGGCGCTGATATTCATCTCGTTTTGCCTGCCAACGTTCCCGTTCACACCACTCCTCGGCAATCCACCGCTTGGATTTTTGTCCTTCTCGGTTCTTATCAATGCCCTGCTCCTGAACCTGGCGGCTCCGATCGGGATCTTCATTACTAATATTATCCGAAAAAACCGGGCCCCGCTGATGTACATGTTCTTTGGTTTCCCGGTAAATGGTGAACAGATACAGAATGAATGGGGTTTTGTCATGGAGGACTTTGAAGAGAGAAAAGGAATTGTCAGCAGGAAATTCGTCGGCTTTTGGGATTCCATTAAGCGCATGTATAGCGGGGAAGGCAGGATATATACAAAGGACCTTCGGGAGCATCCCGAAGATTTCCAAAAAGAACTGTCACTCTACAGAAAAGCAGGCACCGTATGGATTTCATATGCGGTTCCATTCATCATTCCTATTACAGCCGGTTTGATTATTGCAATCATCTTTGGTGATCTTCTCTTCGCATTCATGGAAAGAATCGCAGGAGCGATATAACATGTTTAAACTAAAGTTTGTGGACGGACTGATTCCGGTCATAGTACAGGATGCAAAAAACCGTGAAGTGCTGATGATGGCATATGCAAATGATGAAGCTATCCGTCTCACCCAAGAGACTGGATATGCCCATTACTACAGCAGGAGCAGGAAGAAACTCTGGAAAAAAGGTGAAGAGAGCGGACACTTCCAGAAGGTAGTAACAATTTTTACCGATTGTGATGAGGATTGCCTAATTTATTTTGTGGAGCAACAGGGTGCTGCTTGCCATACGGGATATGTCTCCTGCTTCTACAGGACACTTGACGGCACGGTAGTTGGAACAAAAGCGTTTGACCCGGAAAAAGTGTACGGAAAAAAAGGACACTGATTCTTTTTGTAAGAGATTTTCGTACCCACTTCAGGGGGAGAATCTCCAAGTTTCTGGTTTTTTATTTTTCCGATTTTGGTACTTGAAGCGAAAACAAGGAGATGCTTTTAGAAGACATTGATGATTTGTAGTGGGCAGAGGTCCGCGGCTTCCTGTGCACAACAACTGAGGCATTCCGGTACAATCCCTGCTGCCCGATCGCCATTGAACCGGTAGTTATCAATGATTTCCGAGTATGAATCACAGGGATTCTGGTCAAACAGTTCCGGGCAGATATTCCAGCACGCCCCACAACTTACACAGGCTCCACGATCGATAGAGATGTTCATTGGGAAATTCCGTACACTGGTATAAACACCTTTGAGATATTGGGATAAAGGAGTTTGCACGATTCTTTAAGGGAACAGGAGAAATACTGAAGGGGAATCTCAAAAATAACCCATTGTGGTAACGGGCAGCAGATTTTTGGAAGAGAAGAAGGATCAGCGGATGGTACAAAAACGGATAAATTCATGTAAATTGCATTTCAACCTTTACCGAGAGGTTGAGAATATGGCGGAATTTCAAACTCCTGTTTGTGATAATAACCACGATATGATTGAAATGATACGTGTATGGTCAGATGGTCATGGAAATGCGGTATATCAATGCCCGGACTGCGGGAAAAAAATACAGGCAAGAGACGGCACCAGAGGGAAGTGATTAATGTCCTCTGAGGACAAATCTCATAGTAACCTGATTTGATGCGCTTTTGCTTATTTATACCCCTGCCCACATCCCTTCGAACCCCTTATTAATACAAACATTCCAATAAGTACCCATCAACGATCAACCATCGTTGATTCGAATAGTATACAAGAGCATACCATATGGGAGGAATAATATTTTATGATACTAGTACCAGATACCAGTGTCCTTATCGACGGACGTATAACCTCGATGATAAAAGCCGGTGAATACAAAGGCGCCACAATAATTGTTCCTGAAGCAGTCATTGCGGAACTCGAAGCTCAGGCAAACAATGGGCGTGAGATAGGATTTTCCGGCCTGAATGAATTGCAGCAGCTCTGTAAGATGGCAGAAGAAAAAACGATAGAACTCAAATTCTCCGGTATCCGCCCGTCGCTCGAGCAGGTCAAGCTTGCAAGCGGTGGGGAAATCGATGCGATGATACGCAACATCGCCATTGAGAATTCCGCACGGTTCATCACCAGTGATTTTGTTCAGGCTGAAGTGGCACGGGCAAAAGGACTGGACGTAATATACCTAAAAGCTCAGGTGAGCGATTTCGTTCCCCTCGGTATTGACCAGTTCTTCGATGAACACACGATCGCAGTATATCTCAAGGAAAGAGTCTGCCCGTCAGCTAAAAAGGGCACCATTAACGATATGAAACTCGTGAAAATCCGCGAGCAGCCAACCAGCGAGTATGAACTCCGTGCCCTTGCACAGGAAATCCTCGAACGTGCGAAACGTGATCCTGATGGGTTCATTGAAGTCGAGAAGCGGGGGATTACCGTTGTCCAGATTGGTTCCATGCGGATCGCGATCGCACGTCGCCCGTTTTCGGATGGTATGGAGATCACCGCTGTTCGTCCCATCGTTGACGTAACGCTAAAAGACTATACCAAGGCAGACCTCATAACAAAAAGGATCACCAGCGAGAAGAGAGGGTTAATTATCGTCGGAGCTCCCGGTTCAGGCAAGACCACGTTAGCACAGAGTGTGGCAACGTACCTTTCTGAGGGGGGTTTTGTTGTAAAGACAATGGAGGCACCACGGGAACTCCAGGTGCCTGATCAGATTACCCAATACACCATGCTTGACGGCAGCATGTCCAACACCGCAGATGTTCTGTTACTGGTGAGGCCGGATTTTGTCATCTTTGACGAGCTCCGAAAGAACGAGGATTTCAATGTCTTTGCTGACATGCGACTTGCCGGTCTTGGCATGGTTGGTGTCATTCACGCGAATGGTGTTCAAGATGCTGTCCAGCGATTTTCTGATCGTGTGGATTTTTCCGTTCTCTCGCAGATCGTAAACACCATAATTTTTGTCAAGCAAGGTGTGATAACAAACATTTACGATCTGGGTTTCACCATCAAGGTCCCTGAGGGAATGGAAAATGAGATGCACATCCGCCCGGTAACAATCGTGACCGATCACGAAACGGGTGAACTGGTAATCGATGTCTTCCGTTATGATGGCGAGACTATTGTGATGCCGATAAACGCAGTGGTAAATGCATCGAGGAAAACCCCACAGATAATACCGGTTCAGAATGTTGGAGTTCCTGTTTCATCCGTTGTAAATCTCCGTTCACCGGTTCCCTTGACGGATGTTTCTCCCAGGAAGGAGAACGATGAGCGTCCCGGCTGGAAACTCATGGAGAAAGAGATCCAGCGTGAAATCGGGCGGTACACCGAAGGCTTTGTTGACGTCCAGATGATTAGTGATACAAAAGCAATTGTCTATATTGATGACAAGGATGTGCCGGCTGCAATTGGCAAGGGCGGCAAGAATGTGTCCGCCATCGTAAACAAAATCGGTATCGGGATTGATATCAAGCCCCGTTCTGAATTTGACAGGCAGCAGATGCAACCTCAGAAAAGTGATGCTGAGTTCAATCTGGGTGGCGGAATTAAAATCCAGACCGATAAGAAACAGCTTACCATCGTTGCCCCGGAACAGAGCGGTAAGATTGTGGATGTATTTGCAGGTAAGGAATACCTTTTCACTGCCACGGTAAACGACACAGGAGAAATTCACCTTGCGAAGAACTCGAGCATAGCACAGGAAATGATCCGGCGTTACCAGAACAGCGAGGTTATTAAACTAAGGCCGGTATAATTGAAAAATTTCTTTTTTTCCCATAAAAGAAGGTGAATTGGTTTGAACGCATTTGATCTGGGCAAATTTGAAGAAGAAGCACAGGAGAAGTGGACGCACGCATTTGAATCCAACCCGTCGAACCTTGAAAAATGTTACCTGACCGTTGCCTATCCTTATCCAAGCGGAGCGATGCATGTCGGGCATGGCAGGACATATATTGTCCCTGATGTGATCGCACGGTTCTGGCGGATGCGGGGCAAACAGGTTCTCTACCCCATGGCGTTTCACGTCACGGGAGCCCCGGTCATCGGTATTTCCAAACGAATTGCAAAACATGATCCGAAGACGATTCATCTCTACCGCGATCTCTACAAAGTCCCGCAAAATGTCCTCGAAGAATTTACTGATCCACTCACCATCGTCCGCCACTTCGCAAGTGAATACCAGAGGGTGATGACTGCCTGTGGTATATCAATTGACTGGCGCCGAAGGTTTACAACGGTCGATCCGACTTACAGTAAATTTATTGAGTGGCAGTGGAAGCACCTCTTCGAAGCAGGGCATGTAATCAAAGGAGCCCACCCGGTCCGCTACTGTACAGTCGATGATAATCCCGTTGGAGATCATGACCTGCTCGAGGGGGACAAAGCGGAGGTAATCAAATTTACCCTCGTTATGTTCCACCTTGGCGATGCCTTTATCCCCACAGCAACACTCCGGCCTGAAACGATTTATGGTGTCACTAATCTCTGGGTAAATCCGAACGTTACCTATGTTAAGGCACTGGTGGATGGAAGTGCATGGATTATCTCACAGGAAGCGGCTGAGAAACTCGCGTTGCAGGATCATGCCGTAGAGCTACTAGAAGAGATTCAGGGCAGGGATCTGATCGAGAAAATCGTCAGCCACCCACTCTGTGGTAAGGTGCCTATACTCCCGGCAGACTTTGTTGATCCTGACTTGGCGAGTGGACTTGTCATGAGCGTTCCAGCCCATGCACCGTTTGACTACATCGCACTCCGTGATCTCCAGCACGCAGGAAAATATACCCAGATCAAACCTGTGCCCCTCATCAAAGTCGAAGGATACGGTGAAATTCCCGCACAGGATGCTGTTGAAAAGGGTGGCATCACTCACCAGATGGACAGCCGTATGGACTCACTCACGCAGGAGATTTATTCTGCTGAATTCTCCAAAGGTAAGCTTTTCGACAAATATGGAGGAAAACCCGTACGAGTGGCTCGTGATGAAATAGCTGCTCTCATGATCGAGAAGTTCGCTTCGAAAATTATGTACGAGTTCGACACCAGGCCGGTCGTGTGTCGCTGTGGTAATAAAGTTAAAGTCAAGATCCTTCATGACCAGTGGTTCTTGAAATACAGTGACCCTGCATGGAAAACACAGGTCAGCGACCATCTTGGGGACATGGCTCTTGTACCGCCAGAAGTCCGGCTTGAGTTTGACCGTACCGTGGACTGGCTCAAAGACTGGGCGTGCACAAGACGTGTTGGTCTTGGCACAAGATTCCCGTGGGATACAACACAACTCATCGAACCTCTTTCGGATTCTACCATCTACATGGCATACTACACCATCGCTCATAAAATCCGGGAGATCGACCCAAGACTTCTCACACCGGAAGTCTTTGACTTCATCTACCTCGGGAAAGAATCCCCGGAACTACCTGAGAGAAAGAAACTTGAAGCGATGAGAAAGGAGTTCCTGTACTGGTACCCCTACAACTACCGGTTCTCGGCAAAAGATTTGATTTCCAACCACCTCACTTTCCAACTCTTCCACCATGTCACGATATTCCCCAAAGACAAACTTCCGCTGGGTATGGTCGTTTTTGGTATGGGGCTCCTTAATGGTGCAAAGATGTCGTCCTCAAAAGGTAACGTCTTCCTGCTCGAAGATGCGGTAAGTGATTTTGGTGCTGACACCGTCCGCATGTTCCTGATGGGCAGTGCTGAACCCTGGCAGGACTTTGACTGGCGAAATGAACTGGTCATCTCAACAAAAAAGCAGATCGAGCGGTTCTTCAACTGGGTGCTTGAATCCAAAGACGCAGCTGGTGAACCGCATGATATCGATCGCTGGTTAATAAGCCGCTTGCAATCGCATATCAACCGTACCACCGATGCGCTCACCAACTTCCAGACCCGCCAGGCTTTGCAGGAGGCATATTTCGGGATTGAAACTGACCTCAAATGGTACCGCCGCCGGCTTATCAAAAACAGTGACGGAAGCCGGGAGTTACATACGCTCTGTTCGGCATGGATCCGGCTCCTTGCCCCATTCATCCCATTCACCGCTGAACATCTCTGGAAGGAGCTCGCCGGCGAAGGGCTTGTATCGTTTGCTCCATGGCCGGTTGCGAATGAAAAACTGGTAAACAGCCGGATCGAGCTATCTGAAGAACTCATCTCCCGTACAGTTGAGGATATCGAGTCGATCAGGAAACTTATCCAGATAACCCCGAAATCGATCACAATTTCAATTGCCCCTGCATGGAAACATGAGATTTTCCTCATCATTGCCAAATCAAACGACCGTACCACCGTGATTAAGGAAATCATGACGGATGACGCGATGCGCAGGCGGGGAAAAGAAGCAACCGACGCGGTAAAGCAGTGTACGACGCTTATCCACCGGTTGCCCCCGCACATTGTTGAACTCCTCGCAAGAGAGTCGATCAATGAAATGGCAGTCTTTGAAGCAGCAAAAATATTCCTTGAAGAAGAATTTGGAGTGCCAGTACATATCACGGAAGCAGAGTCAAGTGAACATGCCAAGGCTGTAACAGCATTGCCGTTCAAGCCGGCGATTATTATTGAATGACACTTCCTGTTTCCATAGGATTGTCATAATTTTTTAAAGGCATATTTTTTTTTAATCGAGATACTTTACTATCAAAGGCTATACCTGAACCTGAGGACTATAATCCCCACATTATTTTTTAATCGCATGCTGAACTTTGAAAATGAGATCGGCTGACAGGACATGCATTTTATGGGCGGGTTCCGCATGATCGATAAATTTTCTCATAAGTTCGTGATTCGTCGTTCCATGCGCTTCAAACGGACAATCAATTCCGATATCTTTGCACATAAATGAGGGCATTATTGATATTCTCCTTTTCTTTTAGACTGGAACAGAATTTAATATCAATAAATGCAACGCGCTGGTGCATGGCACCCTCATCTTTTCAGTCAATATTATGGAGTCACCTGAAATGAAAAGCACCCCAAAATCAGATCTTTCCCCGTTTCTTATAATCATTGCATTAACAGGTCTGCGGTTAGTAGCATTGAGACCTAACAATTGACACAGATACCAGTATCGGGTTGAAAAAAGATTGGAACAATTAAATTAGAAAAATTTTGCCGTAACCCCGAGTAACAGCCAGCCAACAGGCAAGTGGGCGCTACCATCGTTGACTTTTTTGGGCAGGTATACAAAAACCCCCCCCATTTTCGGCAATCATGAATTCCTGGTTCCTCTTTAGAGGAATCGATAATCATCTTGAACGCACGGTATTCCATTTCGCCGGAATCAGACATGGAGTTCCTTCCAGTACATATTTCCCGCACGCTCCACAGGCTACTTGGGGAATACTAATGCTCTGCCGGACTCTTTGCCCGTTTCACACGTTCCTTTGTGGAGAAACCTGTGATCGCATCCAGATATTTCCGGAACCTTTTATTGGTATCGATAATCACGTCATCACTTGCGCTCAGGTCAGATTCAGTGTCAATAATCACCGATTTACCATCCGTGCCGATAGATACATCGAGTCGTTTGAGCGCACCTGACTTAATCCGGTATCCGTTAGTAGTCTTTTCCGGCTCTTCACCGAAACAGGTCATAAGTTCAGCAACGATCCGGGTTTCAAGATCTTTTGTCAACCCGCGTTTGATTGGATACTCCTGCATACTATTTTTTAGGTAGTGCGTGTATGTTAATCTAATGACGGAACACGCCCCCGAGTTTTATGCTGAGATGCATTCACGTCTTGATATGATTCATGATGACCTTATCGAAATGAAACCGAAAAAGGATATCAATGTCATCTCAAAACCGCTTCCCATGAATGGTGCTTCGGTGCTGATTGGCTTTCCGGGGAGCGGGCTTGTCGGTACTATTGCACTGCAGTATATGGTCGATCAACTGGAGTTTGAGCAGATCGGCACGATGACTTCAAAGTTTTTTCCTCCGCTGGCGATGATGAACAAAGGAGTGATCAATGACCCGGTCAGGATCTATCTTAAAAACGATATCGCAGCCATCGTCGCAGATATTCCAATCCATCCTATGATATGCTACGAGACTTCTCGTGATATTATCGACTGGCTTGCACAGTTCAAACCAAAAGAGGTGGTGACAATCGCAGGTATCATCACCAACGAACCTGAGAAGAGGGTCTTTGGCGTCGCGACGACAACGGATGCACTCTCCAGAATCCAGGAACATGCACTCATTCTCCCCATCGGAAGCATCTCTGGGATCGCATCCAGCCTGCTGACGGAATGTAAAGCCCGTGGTATTCCCGGATACGGGCTTCTCGGAGAAACCGTAAATGCTCCGGATCCGCGATCATCGGCAGCCACAATTGAGGTGCTCAACAAGATGTACAATCTCGGACTGGATGTGAAGCCGCTCATCGATCAGGCAGTAGAAATTGAACAGAGTATGGGTAAAATAGCCGAGGAAGTGCAGCAGTCTGCCGAACAATCACCGAAAAAAGATCTTATCATGTATGGGTGATTCAAAATGAAATGTGCTGCGTTAACCGGAATCTCGCCGGAAATAATAAAGGATCTCAGGGGGGGTAAACCTCGTACGATCGAGCTTCAGAGCATGCATAATATTGTAAGCATCGCTGAGGTAAAACCGGGTCCGGATTCCCACATCTTCATGACTTCAATCGATCTTGAGGACCTGGACCCCGGCGATCAGGGAATATGTGTGATTGTGCTGGCGACATCGGTCTCGATGAAACGGATGGTGGAATTCTCGCATGGTCTGTATTATGAGGAAAGGGAGCGGATGTCTGCCCGTATCCAGGTGAAATATTGCGCATCATCAGTCGTCAAACAGGTCTTTCGGGAGGGGGTTTTCGGACCGACGACTGTTGAAGTCCTTAAATCGTCCTGCTACCATGCAGGATGATACAAGAACTACCATTTTTTTTTTGATATCAAAAAAAAGTTCATGTTTTTCTGAGAACGATAAAACCGATTCCAATTGCGCCCAGAATTACCATGATCTCACCGGCTGATTCTTTGGGAGTATTCGTGGGCCAGGGGGTTATCGGATTTTCTGTTGTTTTTTTGATAATAGTCGTTTTAAATACCGTTGTTTTTGGAATTGTGGTCACAATTGTTGTTTCGGTTACATCGGCCGAAAGTTGTGCATACACGTCAGTACTGGTACCGGCTGTTACAGAAATGCGATTTGACCAGTCCTGATAACCGGTTTTTTGTATCACAACTCGGTAAGTACCGCGAGAAATGTTTATTGTTATCGGGGTTTTTCCCTTGAACACTGTGTTTAAGTATACATCGGCATTTGAAGGATCTGATTCGAGAACAATACTACCATTGGTTGCTGAAATGGCGGTCAATGTGGCATTTACCGTTTGCACATTATTGTTAACGGTAATGTTTTGAGACCAGTCAGAATAGCCGGTATATTGTATAACCACATGATAATCCCCGTTAAGGACAGATCCAAGAGTGAGGGGTGTCTGACCCCGGAGATTATTGTTAATGTACACCTTAGCGCCAGTAGGGTTTGAAAATACGGAGATACTGTTGGGGTAGGTGGGTGAAGCTGCCAGGGTTGCAGATACGGTGCTGGTTGCATTGTCACTCACTGTCACGCTCCCGGTGTAATCCTGGTATCCTGCCACTCGTAATAAAACGATATGAGATCCACTGGTAACATTTTCAATAATAGTTGGTGTAGTTGTCCCAGTAGTGATACCATCCAGAAGGACCGCGGCTCCTGTTGGGAGGGAACTCACCGAAATATTACCAACGGCCGTAACCGCAACCGGAATGAGGAGGACCGCGGAGAACAGACAAAGCATGGAAAATATTTTTTTCATAGATCTACTTCCTGATTTTCTTCGCTTTTTAAAAAGAACTTGCGATTTGAATCAGATATATTTTATTGATTTTTTTTCTTTGGGACATTTCTAACCGAACCATGACACAGATTAATTATCACGGAACGCGAATCTTAATGGCGTCAGGTGGGCCTGTGGCTTAGCTCGGACATAGCGCCGGGCTTCTAACCCGGATGTCGGGGGTTCGAATCCCCCCAGGCCCGTTTTTTAATTACTGTCCTTTTTTTCAGCCTGATGAGGTATTCCGGGCAGTTACATGGTTTTATTTTTCCCCGACTGTCAGGAAGGATCGAGTAATCGTCATTCGCAATTCAATAATTCTGGGATTTACCGCCAATCTAAATATTTGAGAACAGGAAACAGGGAAAAAAATGTTTCAAATTACCAGAAAAAAGGGAGGAGATTGAAATAGAAAAAATTATTCCTGAGTTTGCTCATCAGTTGACTGCCCATCCGTCGGTTTCTGAAGGATTTGGACATCCATGATGTTATGCTGGCGCTGGGAGAGTTTTTTTGCCTTGAAGATATTCTTCCCGTCCTTGCCAATTGCAATACCCCGGTCTTCATCCCGAACTTCAACCTGAACCGTCTGCTCTTCTGGCTCCCCTTCGAACAGGATTGAAGTAACCTGTGCCGGTAAAAAACAGTTTCTGATAAACTGTTCCGGATTGCTGTTGTATTCCACAACTTCAATCTTCTTGCCCATCACTTCCGAGGCTTTTTTGATTGAGGCACCTTTTTTACCGATAGCCAGGCCCATATCACCGGGATTTATCACAAAAATAAGGCGGGCGTTGCGATCATCGACAACACAGTCACGGCTTCCCGCACCGGTAAGGCTCTCGAACTGGGAGATCAGACGCATACAGTCTTCAGTCAGTTTAACTTCGACCATATCATACCCTCTTAAGAGAGAGAATGTCTGACTCGCCAGGAGAAACAATAGCAAGCGTGCTTACCATGAAAGGTTTACCGCATGCTTTGCCGAGTGCCACGCTGGAGCCCTCAAAGGTGTGGATGAAAAGATTTTCATAGCCCGAAAGTTTGGATTTGAAGGTCGCCGGACAATTGCCCGCGACGACGATCATCTGGGCTTTGCCCTCTTTTATGCATTTTTCCGTGTTGTTCTGGCCAAGAATTACATTTCCTGTCTTGATGGCTCTTCTAAGTGAAGCATTAAAATCCATGTACAATTCCTCTGGTTTTTTTAAGTTTTTCCATTCTAATTATCGTGTTGTCTGACTGCGATAAGTTTTACATCGCCGGTACCGAGTTGGATCGGCTGGCCGACAATGACATTCTCAGTCACACCGCTCAGTTCATCGACTTCATTTGCAACAGCAGCATCAAGCAGGTGATTAACCGTCACTTCGAACGCCGCACGTGAGAGAACACTTTCCTTCTCACCGGCAATTCCGTGCCGTCCAATCTGCTTGACCTCGCCTTCCATACACATCATGTCGGAAACGAGCATGATGTGGCGAACATCAACAAGGATACCCTGTTCATTGAGCGTAGAAACCGCTTCATGAATGATCGCATTCCTCGCCGCTTCGATACCGAGCACAGACGCGATTTCACTGATGTTGTTGGTGCGGGTCCGTGTGGTGTCCACCCCAACGACATCAAATACATCTTTTATGTTGGAACCTTCAGTATAAAGTATATACTCTCCTGCCTCCTTTCTGACGACGACGCGCAGTATATCATCGATACCCTGCACGATGACGTGTCTTACATGTTCGGCAAGCTGGAAGAGGTTCTGGTAACTCTCTTTGTTTTTTGGGGAAAAGGTGATGGTTGCCGTCTCCTCATTGATCTCATGCTCAAAGTCACGATAATGTCGCCGGTCGCGAATCTTTTTGGGAGCGGTCTCCATGATCTCCATGGGTGTGATCTTTCGCTTATCGCAGACTTTCGTGTTCAAATGCACGATCACATGCATGTTCTCCATGTCAGTAGTAATATCTCCGAATTCGTGAAGCGGGGCAGCTTCAATCTGCCAGCTGACTTCACGCGCCCGGTCGCGGTCATTGCTGTACTCGGGCTCGAGATAAACAGTCATGGTCGGTGTACTGGGTTCCTTTCTTGCATCCATAATCTCGATGAGTCGAGGGAGACCGAGTGTAACGTTGATTTCAGCAACACCTGCGTAGTGGAACGTACGCATGGTCATCTGGGTACCTGGTTCACCAATAGATTGAGCTGCGATGACACCAACCGCCTCACATGCCTCGATCCTGGTGGACAGGTATTCCTTAAGCACCCGTTCAAGTATTTGCTTGAACTGTGAATCATTGATCTCTTTGTTGTCAAGAAATTTGTGCAGTTGATCTTTGGTCTTTTTTGGGAGATCTGCCCCCTCAATCTTCTTGTCGAACTTTTCTGCAAGAGCCATCAGACTTCCTCCTTGAGAATGCTTTCGACAATACCTTTGACATCAACCGGGTCACCAAATGCACTCTTTGTCGGATCCGTGCTGTCTTCACCGTACTGGAACTGGATGATTCTTCCACCGGTTGACCTCACAGTTCCGTCATAGGCAACTTTGAGATCCTGTAATGCGTTAATCAGTCTGCGCTGGAGGTACCCGCTCTGCGAAGTACGAACCGCCGTATCAACGAGCCCTTCTCTGCCACCAATTGCGTGGAAGAAGAATTCCGTCGGGTTAAGCCCGCCCTTATAACTGTGGGCGATAAAACCATGGGCATCAGAGCCCCGGTCACCTTTCTTGAAGTGCGGGAGTGTGCGGTCATCATACCCTCTGACGATTCGCTCACCACGGACGGACTGCTGACCGATACAGCCTGCCATCTGGGTCAGGTTGAGCATCGAACCTCGTGCACCCGATACTGCCATGACCACAGCGCTGTTACCAAGTCCAAGGTGACGGCCTGCAATCTGACCGGTCTGGTCACGGGCTTTTCCCAGTACCTGCATGATCTGCATTTCGAGTGTCTCTTCAACCGTACGACCTGGCATGGGTTCAAGCTGACCATCCTCGTATATCTTAATACGTCGCGTGACGTCAGATGCTGCAACCTTAAGTACTTCGTCAATCTGGCCATACTCGGTCTTTGAAAGGTCTTCATCATCGATTCCAAATGAGAAGCCGTCAAACATGATTGCGCGTATCGAGAGTTTTGTCAGGTCATCGATGAAATCTGCCGCCCTTCGCATACTGTAGTGACGGATGATGCGGTTGACGATCTGGCCATCGAATGCACCAATCGCCTTCTTATCGATGGTCCCTGCTTCCAAAATACCATCAATGATCCGCACATATGCGTCACGTTCACACATTTCCTTTTTACAGGTGTCACAGTTCAGGCATGAACTTGCATGGAATACCATGTTTAACTGGTCGGGCAGGATCATGGAAAAGATCTGTTTGTTGCTCCAATACCGGACTCCACCTTCTTCTTTTCCAACCGGGGGCATGTGCTCTACATGTGTATACCGGAGCAGGTAGAGCGCTTCTTCCTTGGTAAACCAACGGGTACCATGAGTAAGCATGAAAATACCGGATACATGATCATGAATACCACCTATGATGGGGCCTCCAAAACGAGGTGAGAGGATGTTCTCATGCACGGAGAGTAGGATGGTTGCCTCAGCCCGAGCCTCCTCCGTCTGAGGGACGTGCATGTTCATTTCATCTCCATCAAAGTCCGCGTTGTAGGGGGGACAGACCGCTGGATTAAGACGGAACGTCCTGCCTTCCATGACCTTGACCCGATGCGCCATGATGCTCATCCGGTGCAACGATGGCTGACGGTTGAAAAGAACTACATCACCATCCCTGAGCTGCCGCTCGACAGTATAACCGGGTTCTATTAAATCAGCAACGGTGTCAAGATTCCCGTCTGCGAGCCTAAGCCTCCGGTTATCCGGACGGATGACATAGTTGGCACCGCAGGGCGCATTGACATCCGGGCGCAGGGGTCCGTTCCGCACTACCTGCTTCAGCTCCTCAATATTCTGGGTGGTAACCCTGACAGGTATTGTCATCTCGTTTGCAACCGCCCGTGGGACCCCCACCTGTGATACCGACAGATTCGGATCAGGAGAAATCACGGTACGGGATGAGAAGTTCACCCGCTTGCCCGAAAGTGAGCCACGGAACCGACCATCCTTACCTTTCAGGCGCTGGGATAGAGTCTTTAAGGGTCTGCCACTGCGGTGACGTGCAGGGGGACAGCCTGCCACCTCATTATCAAGGTATGTAGTAACGTGATACTGTAATAGTTCCCAAAGATCCTCAATGATCAACTGAGGTGCTCCTGCATCCTGATTCTCCTTGAACCTCTGGTTGATGCGGATGATGTCGACGAGTTTATGCGTGAGATCATCTTCCGAACGCTGCCCATTTTCGAGAATAATCGATGGACGCATGGTAACCGGTGGGACGGGAAGTACGGTTAGGATCGTCCACTCAGGTCTGGCGACATCCGGATTGATACCAAGAGGGGTAAGATCCTCATTAGGGATCTTTTCCATACGTGCCCTGATGTCAGCAGGAGTGAGCTTATGCTCAATTTTCTTGCCGTCTTCTACCATCACTTCAGAAAACGTGGTGGGTTTCTCGAAATTTATTTTGAGCTGCTGGTCACCACAGTGCGGGCAGATCCGCTCTTTTTTTACATCCTTCTCAGAGAGCAGGTCACCGGTCTGTTCATCTTCAGTACCGACAACTTTTTCTATTTCATCAGGACTCAGCAGGACACGCCCACAGGATCGGCAGGTAACCCTCAGCAGCTTTCTGATCAGGCGAGTATAACCGACATGGATTACTGGTTTTGCAAGTTCAATGTGCCCGAAATGCCCGGGGCACTCGCTCGCTTTCTGGTCGCAGGTCTTGCACCTGAGACCTGGATCGATGACACCGAGGTTCAGATCCATCAGACCCTGGGGATACGGGAACCCATCATCGTCGTAAGTGTCCGCCCAGATGATCTTCCTCACGCTCATCTCGCGGATTTCTTTTGGGGATAACAATCCAAATTCAATTTGTCCAATTCGTTTTGGGCTTGGCATGGCGCACCTCTTTAGACCACATCTTGCAGTCTTAATCTTGGGGCAATCCCCATACTCTTCATCTCATCCAGCAGGAGCTTAAAGGCATAACTCATCTCGACAGAATAGATGTCTGTCTCATTACCACAGGCAAGGCAACGGGTCATATTTCTTTTACGGTCCAGCATCGCAACCATGCCACAGTGAGCACAGACATATTCATTTACCTTATCGGATTCATCCAGTAAACGTTCTTTGAGAGCCATTGCTGCACCGTGACCGATCATGACATCCCGCTCCATTTCACCAAACCGCAGACCTCCTTCACGAGCCCTGCCTTCTGTTGGCTGGCGGGTGAGCACCTGAACTGGTCCGCGTGAACGTGCATGCATCTTTGATGATACCATGTGGTAGAGTTTCTGATAGTAGATGACACCTACGTATACATCAGCTTTGAATTGCTTGCCGGTAAGGCCATCATACATGATTTCACGTCCATTGTGGGAAAAACCCAGTTTCTTGAGTGATGACCGTATATCAGCTTCACTCTCACCGCGGAATGCAGTACCATTAATTCTCCGCCCTTCAAGTGCCCCAACCTTACCCCCGATCATTTCGAGCATATGCCCGACAGTCATGCGGCTTGGGATAGCGTGAGGGTTGATAACGAGATCAGGACAAAGGCCACTCTCAGTGAAGGGCATATCTTCCTGGTGGGTTATCAGCCCCACTACTCCTTTCTGACCGTGTCGGGAGGCAAACTTGTCTCCGACTTCGGGAACGCGAAGGTCACGGGTTCGCACCTTGACGAGACGGGAACTGTTCTCTCCTTCAGTAATGATCACAGTGTCGACAATTCCATGCTCGTTGCTGCGCATGGTAACGGAGGTATCACGACGTTTCTCAACGGCAATGAGTTCCCCTGATGGCTCTTCAAGGAAACGAGGGGGAGAGGTCTTTCCTATCAGAACATCTTTTTCTGCTACAACCGTTTCTGGATTAATCACACCATCTTCGTCCAGATTCTTATACGATTCGGCGCCGTGTGCCCCGGCAACATCCTCTTCAGGGACTTCAATCCGATCGATCTGGCCACCCGGGTAGCGGCGTTCTTCTCCTTCATATGTCCGGAAGAAATGGGAGCGCCCCAGCCCCCGCTCAATGGAAGCCTTGTTGAATATAAGGGCATCTTCAATGTTGTACCCTTCATAGGAAAGAATTGCAACAACAAAGTTCTGCCCTGCCGGGCGGTCATCTGAGCCAATTAATTCGGAGGTCTGGGTGTGCGTTAAGGGCTTTTGCACGTAATGGAGGAGGTGGCCCCGTGTATCAGGACGCAACTTCATATTAGCTGTTCCAAACCCGAGAGCCTGTTTGACCATGCCTGCACCCATTGTTACCCGCGGGCTTGCATTATGCTCCGGGAAGGGGACATGTGCAGCACCGATACCCAGAATAAGGGAAGGGTCGATCTCAAGGTGCGTGTGATCCGGCGTCACGTTCTCCGGGTTCATCGCAATGAGGAGATCTTCTTCTTCTTCTGCGTCAATAAACTCGATTAATCCACGCTGGACAAATGATGAGATGTCGACTTCTTTTTTAGTCAGTTTTGCAAGGTCTTCGATCGTGATAAGCGGTTCCCCGTTTTTCAGGACAATAAGAGGGCGGCGGGCACGGCCACGGTCGGTAAGAATCACAACATCCCCGTTGTATTCCTTGTGTGATACATTCACTTCTGATGAGATAGCGCCCTGCCGTCGCATAGACCTGATATCGGCTACAAGTGCTTTTGCATCATCATCGAGCCCGATAAGGGCCCCGTCAACAAACACGCGGGACTTTTTCATCGTGCTTCACCCCGGATATGCTCAACACCGAGATTATGGAGGAGTCGCCTGACTTCAGCTTCATCATCAACACCTTTGGATATCTCGACCATTTGGGCAAAGTTCTTGACCAGACCACAATTCGGCCCTTCAGGAGTCTCACTCGGGCAGATCCGTCCCCACTGGGTCGGATGAAGGTCACGAGCTTCGAAGTGCGGCTGCGAGCGCGAAAGCGGGGATATAACACGACGCAGGTGGGAGAGTACTGCCATATGGTCAACACGGTCAAGCAGCTGGGAGACACCGGTTCTTCCACCAACCCAGTTACCTGTAGCAAGCGGATGTAAAAGCCGCTCGGTGAGCACATCAGCCCGAACTGCAGTTGCGATTGACAAGTCTCGGTGGCGCATGCTGGCACGTTCAAGCTGGTATTTGATATCCCGTGTTAGGCGGTTAAGTGAAATACGGAAGAGGTCCTCCATAAGGTCACCGGCGAGTTTCAGCCGCTTGTTGGAGTAATGATCCTTGTCATCAACCCTGCGTTTGTCCAAAACGAGATCAAAACACGCCTCTGCCATACGTCCCAGAAAGTGACCCTTTGCAAGTCGCACGGATAGGACAGCTTCCTGGTATCCCTCTTCTCCTTCCTTTAAATTTGCAGGCATTGAGTAGTTGAGATGCGGCAGGAGGTAATTGTCCAGCACGAATTCAGCCCGTTTGCGCTGGTAATCCTTTGTCTGGTTGGGGGCAAGCTTCTTGCCTACGTACATGATACCACCCTCAACAGAATCGCACTCGCTCTCTTCCAGATTCTGCATCATGAACGTAAGGATATCCTCATCAGGAGAAACAGCATTCACAACTTCCTGATCGTTCGTCATTCCGAGAGCACGCATCAGGTCAACAAATTTAAGGTGCCCGGCAACTGACGGGAATGAGACCTCGAGCAGGTTCTTTTTATTGCGCTCCACAACAACCAGGGCACGGTATCCGCGGAACTGCGAAAAGACTTTTGCGACATAGATCCGCTCGTTATATCTCTCGGTAAACTCGGTCATGATCTTGTTGGACGCGAGATCCTCAAGTGTCATGAGCACACGTTCAGTTCCGTTTACAATGAAATATCCGCCCGGGTCAAATGCATCCTCTCCATGGGAGATCCGCTGCACATCATCCATACCATAGAGGTTGCAGGCATGCGATCCAACCATGATTGGAAGTTGCCCGATTGTGGTGATTATTGGCTCCTGCCGTTCATCACCATGTACAAGGGTGAGCCCTAACTGAATTGGTGCTGCATAGGTAAGATTGCGCAGTCTCGCTTCGCAGGGATATAGTTCTCCCTGCGAACCATCTGCTTCTCTAACAAGCGGTCGTTTTACGGTAATCGCACCTAATTCCACCCACACAGGCTCGTTGTTCTTTCCCCGGTTCTCGATATCAGTCTCGATAACCCGCTGCTCGTTGACCACTTTCTGAAGATTGTGCTTTAAAAAATAATTGAAAGAGTCAAGTTGGTGGCGCGCAACATGCTCCCGTGAAAAATACGCCTTTGATAAAATGCTTCTGTCGATCAGACTGACCACCCCAAAAATTATTTCTTCGGTCTCTTGATTACGAGACGATACGCCTCAGCTCTGCCGGCCGTATGACTCATCCGGACAATTCGTATAACATCGTCAACGTTTGCGCCAATAGTTTTGACCGCTGGATCGTCATGGAAAATTTTAGGTAATTGTTCCGTAGTAATGTTGTAGTGGGAGAGGAGCGCAGATACCTCGTCCTCACTCATGATTTTATGGTCTGGCACCATCACGTGCTTCAACACATTCAGTTTGGTGCTCAATGAAAAACCCCCTCACAGATGAATAAATTTCCTTTCAGATGCATCACCGCAAAAAACCCACGATTCCTCGTGGCAACGGGCCCGGAGGGATTTGAACCCCCGACCACCTGGTTAAAAGCCAGGCGCTCTACCGAACTGAGCTACGAACCCAATATAGACTAAGATGTACAGCATTATAACAATGCCAAAAAACTATATAAAGATTCCTTCTAAAATATTACAAAATCAGACTACATGCAACTTCTTTTCTCTAGTATTGAATATTTTTTGTTAATCTTCGCCAAATTATCTCAATTCCCTCCAATTTGATAAATTAATGATCATAAATACTAATGATAAAAGGCGGTCTGAACTATACCAGCGTGGTCTGAAAAGGCAAAAAAAGGGTTACTTGGATGAGGGGGTTCCCGATAATTCCCCTTTTATCTGTTGGAGCCGGTTCTCCTGAATTTTCACATTCATCTCCATATTTTTGATAGCACTTGAGATCTCTTCACTGACTCTGACTTTAGAGTCGTCGAAATTGTACGTAGTCTCGAGGATCTTCATGAGGCGCTTGTTTACATCGATAGTTTTACTTAATCGGGCATACTCAGTGATGATCTCAGCATCAAACCCGGATTGTTTTGCAATGTCAATATCAGATTTTATTGACTGTCTCCTGCTGAGCACGTGCTCAATCGCATCGTATAATTCGCGGTGGGTGATCGGCTTTAGTACGTAATCTTCAATATAAATCCCATATTCCTGTGCTTCTGCTGGAGAAAGTTGCTTTGCGGTAAGCATAAGCACCGGGATCTCCTTGGTCTGGGAATTCTCCTTGATCTTTTCAAGGGTTTCCCACCCGTCAATGGGTTCCATCATGATATCCAGTAAGATCAGATCGGGAGTCACGGTCTTTAAGATCTCAAGGCATTCCTCCCCACCATATGCAGCAACAGTACGGTAACCGCCCCGCTCCAGCATGGTGACAAATACATCAACAATGAAAGGACTGTCATCCACAACGAGGATAGTATTCATCACTTCGCCTCCCCAATCATCCTTGTATTCCGCTCTGACAGTCGTATTGAATCAATGAATGGAAAGATTTCCTCTTTTACCATGGTCTTTGCACCTGCTGCACTACCGTTTGTAATTCATAATGCCTGATTGAACCATATATACATATCTTTTTTTTGCCTCGGTTAAAGAGATACAGCGATATATGCGTTCAAGGTGAGGAATTTCAGTTGAAAATATCATATGAGGCTAGATATCATGACACGTAACAATCCTGTTGATAAATTTATTACCAAAAATACTGATATTTCAATTTTTACGATAACAAGATAAATAAATGAAATAAGCCAATAGTAAGAGAGCGGGGCCATAGGGTAGCCTGGCCATCCTAGGAGACTGGGGGTCTTCTGACCTGAGTTCAAATCTCAGTGGCCCCATTTCGGATAGTGTTTTTTATTCGTTGTTTTGGTCGTGGTTATGAAAATTACCGAACAATGCATTGACTGTTTGCTTTCCCGTGTGGAACTTGAATGTACATTGTGTCGTGCTGATTCAGCTCTCACGGATGCAGCAATGTCTGAGTGCAGAAGGCTGATGAGAGAAATTCGTTCCGCACCGCTCAGCCACCCACAGATTGCGAGCCGTATCCACCGGAGGGCTTATGAGATACTGGGTAATCCCGATCCATTCGCAGAACTCAAAGATCTGGGAAATCAGCAGGCAAGAGAAGTTTGTAAAGAAGTCCGTAAGAACCTGTCAACATTCCGCGATTATGTTCTTGCATCCGTAATCGGGAACACATTTGATTATGGGGTGAAAGGTCACACTGTTGAAGAAAATTTTTCTGCTTTTTTCCGGAGAGAATTTGCACAAGGGCTCACTATCGATGATACCGGTAAAATCGCCCCTCTCTGCTCCCGTGTTGTATATCTGAGCGACAATTGCGGCGAAATTGTTCTCGATCGCCTCTTGATGGAATACCTCAAGGCGCAGGGATCTCATGTTACCCTAGCTGTCAAAGAGGTTCCGATTCTTAATGATGCAACACTGAAGGATGCTCATGAGCTGGGACTTGACACGCTAGTTGATCATATCACAACAAACGGCGGAGGTGCGGAGATCGGTATATGTATGGAAAATATTCCTGAAGATCTTCGGCATGCTATAGCAAAATGCACAATCATCATTGCAAAAGGGATGGCAAATTTTGAGTCCCTGTCCGAGATGGACAAGCTCCCGCCGGTAGCGTACCTTATGGCAGCGAAATGCAAACCTGTTGCGGATGAGGTTGGGGTTCCCGTAGGGTCCAAGATCGCGCTGTTACGAACCTGACGGCCGCGATTGTCTCTTCTTTGACCTGTGCCTCACAATTTTCCTTTTAAAAAATTCATAATGGCAGGTTCCGGATGGTTTTTACCAGATATGCACGTATACTGGGATAAGGGATGTATTATCCGAATTTCAAGGACACGATCGCGGCATCACCCTATATTTTTACCCTGGGTGTAGCCGGGGACAGCGGATCGGGAAAAACGACGTTTACCGAAGGCATACGGAACATCTTTGGTACTGATCTTGTGTCAACAATTTCTCTCGATGATTATCACGGTCTCGACCGTAACAGCCGCAGGAAGCAGGGACTGACAGCACTTAATCCAAAAGCAAACCGGATCGATCAGATGGAACAGGACCTTATCCAGCTCAAACACGGTGTACCGGTCGAAAAACCGGTCTATAATCATGGAACTGGAATGTTTGACCCGCAGGTTACCTTTCATCCGCAAAAAATCCTCATTCTCGAAGGTCTTCACACACTATTCACACCAACGCTGCGAAAATACCTTGATTTTACCCTCTTTGTAGATCCAACCAGGGAAGTAAAATCGGACTGGAAGATCCGCAGAGACGTAAAAGTACGTGGTTATTCCCGGGATGCTGTCATTCAGGAGATTGCCGAACGCGAATCGGATTACGAGCACTTTATAGCACCTCAAAAGGAGTATGCTGATGCAGTTATCAGCATTGATTATTCAGAATATGGGCGACACCTTGGGGAGGAGAGAAATGTCTACCGGATCACCCTCTCCCAGAACAGGATGAAACACAGTATTGAAAATATTGATCTCTCCCTTGACCTGTACTCAATCCTGTCCCTTTCAGAGCGCAACTTCTCACTCAAATTTCTTACGAGTGAACATAAAGGGCAGAAGATGGGGGAGATGATTATAGATGGAGAACTGAGTGAACATGTAGTGAAAAAACTCGAACGCAGTATCGAGCAGCAGACCCGGGTTCACCCTATTTCAATCTTCAAAAACCGTAATTACATAACGGCGGGCGATCTGACACAACTGATTCTTTGCTGGCGTATTATCCATCGTCGGATCTTCATAGAAACAACACAGGAGTCCCACATACGAACATGAAAATGCATCTGAAAAGGAAGAATGAATAAAGGAAAAATTGCTGTATGAAAAAGATTGCAGTCATGACTGGAGGGGGAGATTGCCCTGGACTTAACGCAGGTATCAGAGCAGTAGTACGATCGGGTTTGAGCTATGATATTGAAACACTGGGGATACACAACGGTTGGCAGGGACTTATTGAAGGCGACCTTGAAATGCTCACCGAAGCATCGGTTTCCAGTATCACATCGCTTGGGGGTACTATCCTTGGCACGTCACGGACAGATCCGCTCAGAAAACCCGGCGATATGGAAAAGATCAGAGATGCAATAAAAAAACATAGAATCGAAGCCCTTGTGGTCATCGGGGGAAACGGGACGCTCTCCGCAGCATATGAATTAACTTCAAGGGGAATTCCTCTCATCGGTGTACCAAAAACCATCGATAACGATATTTTCGGTACTGATCTGGCTGTTGGTTTTGACACTGCAGTCTCAATAGTAACCGAAGCGATCGACCGGCTTCACACTACTGCGGAATCTCATCACCGGATCATGGTGGTTGAGACCATGGGACGAAGTGGGGGTTGGATCGCTTTAATGGCGGGTATTGCGGGAGGAGCAGATTTGATCTTAATTCCGGAGATACGGTTCACCATGGATAATGTATGCCAGGATCTCAAAGCCCGTTACTTGGCTGGAAAAAAATTCTCCATCGTCGTAGTTGCAGAAGGGACACATCA